>JAABUL010000300.1_pt1 | contig 107805 bp, 113 predicted proteins | sample 5559151 | NCBI WGS metagenome assembly JAABUL01 (sample SAMN10711876, study PRJNA513368) | rock metagenome | isolation source: Antarctica rocks | place: Antarctica: Victoria Land, Pudding Butte sud | reverse complement strand
ATCACAACACCCTGATGAAGGACTTGGAACGTCTGAACGACCTTATTATGATCGCAAGGAATATGCTTGCAACTACAAAACGAGCCCAGAATCTCGCAGGGGACAGTCAGATTGATCAGCAGGTACTGAAGCTTATTGATGTCTGTGTCCGAGTCACGGCACGTGGTTACGACGGAGATGCCGGAAGCCGGAGCGAGACGCAATGGGCGAACGTTGTTGGATCTTGTAAGTTTCACTGCTCGTTCGAGTTTCTCAATGCGGCAGGGCACAAGTTCATGCACCAAAAGCTCGTATGGTCTATCTGCTTGCTGTTGGCTAATACATCCTTCGTAGACAAGAAGCTTCTGATTACCTCCCTACAATTTCTTCACAATTTCGTCATGCGTAATGAGAAGCGCAAGCTACTACTGTGGCTGGACCTCTTTGCCAATTCCCGTTCTGCGGATCACTACTTCTCAGGCACTATCGATCCCTACAGAGACGAGGGAGCCAGGGCAGCTGGAGGGCCGGAAGGAATCCTTTCAAAGAAGATCTTGGAAGGCTGTGCTAACGGCGATCTTAAAGAGTCTACAATAGACAACGAAACGTTTGCTAAGGGAATTAACATGCCCCCAGAAGCAGCAGCCCAATATACGTCCGAGCTGCTGGAGACGGTGGACGACTTAGTCAATCTTACGATCAACCAAGGTCGTGAGAAATCAGCAGGAAACTCTGACGCGTCGCAGGGCGAACCCCCTTTACAAAAGCTCGCTCGAATGTCTGATAATGTGCCCTCATCCGTACATCCACAAAACCAGTCCTGGAGCTGGACTAGCTTGCCTGATCCTAGTCTGCATACTGACCTTCGTGCCAGTGCCATCAAGGCCGAAGATATGAGATGCGTGCGTACACCGCAATCAGCTGCTGTTACGTTGCAAGCGGCCAAGGACCAGTTAATGGCCCGACTTCAAGATACGTCTCCTGATGAAGAAGGCGATGAGCATGGTCCATACGCAGGATCCGAAAATGATGAAGGCGACGTCCGCGGCTCCGATGTGGCTGCTGATGGTAGCATCGCAGATAACAACGATGAGGAAGACGACGAATATCGTGGACCTGGAGATCAAGAGCGGGGACTTCTGACAGATATCCCCTTGGTACTTGGTCCGCAAGAAATCGAAGCTCTACCCATGATCATCCAAGCGGGTATTGTTGGTGGGCTTGGAGCAAAGAGTGGACCGGAAGGGAAGGAAACCCAGGACATGCAGGGCGTACGATGCAATATTTTGCTGGCGCAAGAGGCTGGTCGGAATCTCCTGAGAGAACTGCTAATTTTCATTGCCGCATGGGATCTGCAGGATGATGAATTCTACTTCAAGATGATGATGCAAATCATGGAGGCAATTCTAGAGAACGGCTTAATGCCATTCGCCTACCAAGCTTTCGGCGAAGTCAAGGACATTGTTTCTCCAGCACAGTCAATGGTCATCAAGATTCTAACACAAATCTTTCGTGGCAAGCAAGGTCTGCCTCCTGCAGCATCCAGAGCCCCGGCCACAGCAACACCCCCGCCACGTCGTGAACCTCCAACTCGCGTGGATCTCCTCATTGTCAAATACATCTTTACCATTTTCCGCCAATGTATCATCCCCGAAACCTGTGCTCTCATCTACCTCCAAGGCCAGATCCGCGCTGGCGCTGCTTTACCTGAAGACTTCCCGCTCAACCTTTGGGACATGGAACGTGTCTACGAGGGCGTCTACCAGTTTCTCGAATTCTTCGCCGTTCTCACCGAGTCCGAAGACTGGAAAGGCCTCCTCGTCAGCTGGGAGATCGTGTCCGAGCTCGTCACTCTTCTCCGCGAGCTCGACGCTAGTATCCCTAAAGTACCTCTCAGTGCCACCATTCCCCTAACAGTCGCAGAAGCCGAAGCAGCTCAGATGGCTGAAGACATGTCAAAGCCTGTCCCTTCGACGACTCTCCCTGGGCTCGTCGAACGCCCCTACGACCACCTCACAGACCGCACCTTCCCCTCCACCGACTATGCTCCCTCCTCCGCTTCCGACTCTCCGTCGGCCGCTATCGACAACGCCGACCCTAGTGACTTTGAATGGCGTAATCTCAAGAAACTCGTGGTCCTCGTTCTCTCTAGCCTTGTCTGGAAATCTACCACCGTTCAGAACCAAATCCGACACTACGGCGGCGTGGAGATGATTCTTAGTTGCTGCAATTTCGATGCGAATAATCCGTACATTAGGGAGCATGCGATCATGTGTTTGAGATTCTTGCTGGAAGGAAATCGCGATAACATGGAGATTGTGCGGGCTTTGGAACCAAGGAAAGGCGTCCCGGAGGAGGTGCTGGATAAGAGAGGCTACGAGACTTTTATCGATGAGAAGGGCAAGGTTGGGTTGAGGGCAAAGGATGGGGGTGGAGTTGTGCCTGCTTGAGGAAGATTCTACCAGTCTGCCAAGTGTGATGATTTGATAATGAGCGATACTTTGTTCTCGGCAACGACGTTATGCTGCGGGGGAACCATACTCGCGACTGGTGATGGAGGATTTTTGTGCATAGCGAGGCGATGTGCATCCAGCTGTGGCGCTTGGGGATTATGGTAGGTTGTCTTTAGGTAAGATCACTCGTGGGATACTCACGAGTTATGGCTACGTAGCATCGACGGACGATTGTAAGATAGAAGAAATAGTGTACATAGGCCAAATGACGTTGTGGCCTCAAAACGTCTTCAGCTTCGACTTTTTTGTAGAAACAGCTTCTTTCATCGTATTCAGTACATCCAAGTGCAAATGCGACATTAGAGAGGGATTGCCCAGAAGTACAATTTACTCCCTCCAAAACCCCCAGATCTTGCGCTACAATACAGGAAGAGACTGTCTGAAACCCCAAAGTCCGGCCTTAAGATCCAATAAGAGAACGGCAAGTACGTGAAATCGTCCATAATCGACCCAAAAACATTCCCAAAGCCTTCCATGAGTGCTCTCAAAACGTATCTTACCCATTTCCTCTAAAATTCCGTTCTTTGTACTAACTTTACTACCAAATCTCCTCCTCAGCACCACAGCACCTGTCCATCTACCCTCACAACCAATGCGCCCCACTTCCCCCCGCATACGTTGTCTGCTCGCTCGGCGCACTATACCCAAACTGCTGTGCCTCGATCGGCCTCTGCACTTTGTACGGTCTCGCAATATCGTGGCTCGTCTCGCGCTGGCCTTGAGCTTCGTAAGGATCAGGTGCTTGGGAATATGAGGTAGGTTGGGGAGGGGAGATGGAGTAAGCGGCAGGTCGCTTGACGTCGAGCATGGGGTTGTAGTTTCCCAGCTTGGTGCTTTTGCGGTGGGTGTGGAGGTCGAGGAGGGTGGCGAGGAGGGTGGCGAATCTGGGGTTTGTTAGTATGAGGAATGGTGGGTAGTATTTGGTGTGGTTCATTGGGAGAACACGGAGTAGGACGGACAATCCAGTAACCGTAAAGGCAGTAAGAGCCTTGTAGAGCCTACAAACCATGATGCCAGCAGTATTCTTCCATGTTTCTCGGCTGCAATGGTGGCCGAGCGTGTAGCTGAGATTCCAGGTCAGAAAAGAGAGACCGAGCACCCAGAGGACAGGGAGGAAGGTATTGCTGTAGAGGTTGAGTTTTGGAGAAAGAGTGCGGAAGTGGTAGAGAATGCTGGTGGAGATAAGGGCGACCAGTGTAAGGATGGAGACAGTGAGGAGCTGCGGGGATGTTAACTTGATGCGATAAGTGGTAAGAAGGGGAGCCGGGTTTGCGCACGAGAAGGAATGTCCAGGGGATAGTGTAGCGCTCGACTTTGAGGTGATGGACGAAGAATGAAAGGACGATCGCTACGATGAGGGAAGAGAGCAGTTGGCCCAGCCTTAGTATGTGGAATGCGAGAGGAGGGTAGTGGGAGGGCTGCTTTGAAATTCTGTTGCCATACATGATGTATAAGCTCTTTCGTAAAGCAAAAACGAGTGACTGGAGCCGAAAGCTACAATTGAAGGAGTCTGTCGACAATGTTGGCGCTAGAATAGACGTGGTGGATTTCGGTGGGCAGGATGCCTGAAGAATCCATTCCGTCTGTCTCAGCCGCCAGAGCCCCTCGCACTGCCTTGACTGTTTCACATTTGCCGACCATTCGACTCTCCTGTGGCCTTTAAGCCATATCTACCTATCAAAGCTTATATCTGCAGTGTACGAGGGCACAGTGTGATAGTTCATGGGGCTCCTGAGACGTCGATGAGGAGCTCGTCAAACCCGATCATAGCTCGAGCAACGCTAATTCCCGCAGGCTGGTCTGTTGGCCAATCGTACCCAGACAAGAGGATTTCCCGCCTCTCAGTCTAGACTCCAGAATGGAAATGCTTACATTTCATGTCGTTAGTCAGGCTTTCGGGACCGTTTTGGTGTTCTCAGAAAGTCCTGCAGTCAGAAAGAAAACAGATTTCTACAAAAAGTCGGTGTTCAATGTCATACACAATCGACTGCTGCTTGACCAGATCGTGTCAAGAGATTGACTCGAGTGATTAATTATCATCAAGGGATGGCTTTCGTACATTCTGCATCACTCGGATGGCATGAAGGGGAGGAAAAGATGCATTCGCTACTGCGCGTACCAAGTCAGGACAATCCAACAGCGCCAGGTCTAACGCCTTATGGTGCACATATACTTCAATCAGCGCCACTGGTGGCTATTGGCACATTGGACAATGATGGCCGTCCTTGGACAACACTCTTGGGTGGAGAGCCAGGCTTTGCAAGACCAATAGGAAATTCCATTCTCGGGGTCAAGACGTTGGTGGACCGAAGACATGATCCTGTTATAAATATACTGGTAGGTGGTGAGCACGATGGAGAAGTGCATGAGGAGAAAAGTAATGGTCGAATCGTCTCGGCTTTGCCCATGGACCCGGCTACAAGATCGCGAGTCAAGATAGCTGGAAGAATGGTCGCAGGCGCTTTAGGAAGCCATGGCTCCAAATCTGAAGAAGATAACGATGTCATAGGGGAAGCTCAGCTTGTCTTCAAAGTCGAACAGAGTCTAGGTATGAAGATCGCCTACGGCTTTATTCTTCCACAAAGCTGAAACACGCAATAGTGAATTGTCCAAAGTACTTAAATAAGAAGCAAATCATCTCTTCTTTGCCTGAGCCTACATTGGCGTCTAACTCACTTCCTATACCTGATCTAGGAGTAATGCTGCTGGCAAAAGCGGACCTTTTCTTTCTTTCATCTTCGAATCATGAATCGAATATGAGTACTAACCATCGAGGTGGGCCGCCTGGCTTCGTGCGTATTGTTAATAACGACACCTCTGGTACAACGCTAGCGTATCCGGAGTACTCGGGAAACCGTCTCTATCAGACTTTGGGCAATCTCCAGACGACTCCAAAGGCCGGGCTGGTCTTTCCCAACTTCGACAATGGGGATGTTCTCTACTTGACTGGTACTACAGAGATCCTCATCGGTAAGGAGGCAGCTACACTACTGCCTCGGTCGAATCTAGCTGTCAAAGTGAAGATAGACGCGGCACGCTTTGTACGTAAAGGTTTGTCTTTTCGTGGTACATCGGGCGACTTTTCTCCGTACAATCCTCCAGTACGCTTTCTCAGGTCAGAACGCGCTCTGCCTGACTTACAAGCCACCAACAAAGATGCCGCATACGCGAAGCTTTTAACGAAAGATTTGATTACTCCTACAATTGCGCGATTGCGATTTAGCGTAAGTGACCCTGAAGCGGCAGGGCGTTGGAAACCGGGCCAGTATGTGGCTTTGGCTTTCGAAGACGAACTTGATGCAGGTTACAGCCATATGCGAGATGACGACCCTAGAAGTATAAATGATGACTATGTTCGTACCTTTACAGTCTCATCGCCAGCAGGAGGAACTCTCTCTCCAGACGAATTCGAGATTACATTTCGCAACGTCGGGGTTGTAACGAACTTTCTGTTCAGGCAGCAAGTACGGGCAGGGCTTGAGGTACCTCTGCGAGGTTTTGGCGGAAATTTTGCCATTGCCCAAGCGGGTGGCGAGATTGTACCTTTCGTAGCTGGTGGTATTGGTATCACGCCCCTACTCTCCCAGATACCTGACCTGGATCTTGACTCTCTCCACTTGTTTTGGACAATCAATATTCGAGACATTGGGCTTGCTAGTGATACTCTCGATAAATACCCCTTTTTGGCTGCTTCCACCAAAATCTTCGTTTCTGGGGTCGCCGATGCAGCGACAGAGGAGACCAAAGCCATTCTAGATAGCGTCAGGCTTCTAGGCTGCCAAATACTACCACGACGTATGCTGCCTCGTGATGTCCAAGAAAATCAGAATATCTATGCGAAGTGGTATGTTTGCACAGGGACGGAGCTACGCAAATCTCTCTTGTCATGGTTGGCAAACAAGGAAGTACTCTATGAGGATTTCAATTACTGAATTGAGTATTCAGGCGACTATTATCATGAGTCTCTTGCAACGGCCACCTAACATCTTGTCGTTCTCATGCAGTTTCTATCTTGACATTGTGCCCCCATCTTGTTGGGGCCTGCCGATGAAAAAGCCGCAAATCTTGAAGTCTATTCACTCGCAAAAGGTGTTGTCGCGCTTCAAAGACACCTCCTTCCCTACAAGCGACAGGCGATGGACTCGAGGCAAGAACCCTTGTGATTGTCGTCATATCAGAGATTTCCGTCCGTTAGTTTTTAGAATTATACTTTCTAGTATGTACCACGACTCACGAGTACTGTACCTGACATGCTTCCAAGCCATTCCGGCGCCACCCGCGCAGCTTGCCCTGTGCCTCCGGCTTTGGTGGAGCCACAACCGACTTCGGCTCCTCACTAGTTTCTAGTGCCGTGACAGAAATAAAGCTGTTGGGGAGTTGCTAGATAGAGGCGCGACGGTAGAGCATCGCATTATCGGATGGCAAATTTTTCGGTTGGGAGTCCTCTATGACGGTCGCATGACGATGTGCGGTACTCCCCCTGAGCTGATCTTCGAGCAGTACGGATTATGGCACGGGCACGTTGATATATAAGAGATGTCCTGGTGTCCCCAATCAGACAATATCATACATCAAATAGGCCCAGACACTGGTATACCTTTATCATTCACAGAAAATTGTACACTGAAGATACAACGTTTCCCAAGCGTACACCGTCTATATTCTCCAACATGCGTGCCTCCATCCTACCTTTGTTTGTCTTGCTGGCGCAATACACCATTACCATGTCGGCAGCACCAGTGACCGCAACACTAGAGAAATTTGGGCAAATACTGAGCGACCTAGTCATCCCGCAAGAGCAACAGAATAGCACAGCTGCAGCGAAAGCAGCCGCATCGAAACAATCTAGTTTGTCAGGCACCGGACAAGTACTCGCCAGTTCACTTAATCCTTCCAAAGGAACGAACGGAACGGAGTCAGCACCAACCGTCACGATCTCCGCGAGGGAAACCAACCCCAATCAACTCCAGATCACTCGGAATTTGCTGCCGGGGAAACGCTTTTGGGCCTCCAGTGGACAAATTAATAGAGCTGTAGCAAAGTAAGCCAGGACTCATATCTCTAAAGAAAATAAAGATTCTCACGAAACTAGCATGTAGACGTTCTCAACCGTCTTTCCATGTCCCAAACACGAGCATCATCTTGATCTTCCGCCTTGGTGTGCCAATGCGTCAGGACGTCATGCAAAGGGCTATCATCTCTGCAAGGAATACCGTGCAAGGTTTTCTCAACCACGGTGGCGATGGCCCCCTCCCTCAAGCCAACGATCCCTGGATTTATGGGCCCCCGGACAATGATTTCTCGATTGTAGTGCGTTCACTCAACATTCAGCACGCTGGTCAGCGGCTTACCTGGCGTATTGTGGAAACCACCCTATTAGGCATATGGGACTTTTTGTATCTGCATGGAATATACCAAGAGGCAGCTTTTAACATATATGACAACACTGTGGGCCACGGCGGCCACATTGGAAAAGGGATTCTTGTTGCTGAACATACCACCAACATCCGGGATTTCATCCAAGAAGTGAGCGGAGACCGACACCTCTGGCCCACTACCGAGGGCCCCATCAGTGCTGTTGGCCTTAGCCGCTGAGAGCGCTGTTTCGTCGAAATCTTGGCGCCCTCCGGACCCATCATGCAATGAGATTGTCACAAGATTCATGAACAACGGATAGACTATACCCACGGCTGCAAGTTTTCGCGGTTCAATGAAGGTCACAATAGCTACATTAAAAGGCTCCGCGTGACAAGGGCAGGGGCCGAGAGATGTCGCGGCGATGGCTTTCTAGTCATCCTAGCAGAATAATTCATGGTTATTTCATTGCTTCAGGCTTTTGGGTAGGTTCACCAAGCGATAAGTAAAGTACTCGGCGAACTCAGCCATAATCAGAATATGCTATGATGCAGCATAGGAAAGCTCGAAACAGTTGAGAGTTTCGCCTGGAAAGTTGCTAATATTAAAGCAATGAACGAATCTTATACTAAAAGTCAAATCGTAAATCTCGAGACTGGGATTTTATCTTATGCTTGGAAAGTAGCCCAGACTTCACTAATTCTGCAGCGACTGAAAGTTGACCTAAAAACAAAGCATTGTGTAGCCAAAGCCGCAATGCGGTCTATCAGGTAGAGCTCTTTGATAGAACTTAAGAAGCGAAGCTTTGGTCAGTGACTGGGCAATATCAGCAACACGATGATACATGCAGATCAAGAGTCTGGAGGGAGGAGGCAGAGAATTGCACAAGTAAGGTAGGCAAAAGGGAATCAGGGTGCGTCCTCGTAGGCTACGGTGGAGAATGAAATAAACTTGAAAGCACTTCGCACAGAATCGCTGACGCGGGCTCTAGTACTGTAGAGCTAAGGTACAGTAGTATCCGTACCCTGCCCTAAGCAATTATGAGATTACCTTAGGCTGTGTCCTCTTGTCCTCTGTCTTGGGTCTTTCCTCGTTCCAGACTAACAATGAAGGTTTTGACTTGGTCTCGTCATGCGATTACGACGTGTGTAGAGTCAGAAACCGACAGTGAGGTCATGTCATTCAGCTAAAAGTCATCGTAGACTCGGGAGTTGGCTTCATGACCGATGGAAATCCTGATCCATCAATATATCGTTTGATCCATGGATGGGTTGGCAACCTATCCGTGATTTCAAGGTTCTATTTGCAGTGGCCGAAAGGTATATCGTCAAGTATTTTAGGCGTGCTATTAACGCCCCGTCTCATATTCCCATCATTCTTGGTTGAGTGCTAGCTGAAAGACATGCATTCGATTTACGCCAGGATCTCCGATGGATTGTCTGTTGCATCATGTATCCTTTCGGGAGGATCATACAGTCTCGCCCCAGATTCCATAATCCCCCTTTCTAGTCTCCAATACCTCGATCTCTTTCCTCAGCATATCCGCCCTAAAACCTTTGAACGCCTTCTCGATCCTCGCCCTTGTCTCCGGATCCTTCGTTATCGTCCGTTTCGCAGCACTTGCACCTGTCAATAACCCCGTCTCTCCACCCAGAAAGACCCCTGCAATTGAAAAGAAGGTGTATGCGGCTATATCGCCTGCTGTCGAAGGTTGCATTAAGGGCGTGATGTCTGGTATCATCTCTATAACAACAGGTGAGTGAGCGAGTGGTAGTCTGCAGGAGTAGGGGTTGGACCTTCTCGACCATCGGCGAATTTCACGTGTGTAGGCCTCTGCGTGGCTCGAAAGGCGTTGAAGACCTTGAGGCGGTTGGAGCGAACCCGCCAGGCAAGAGCAATTCCAAGACCCATGCCCACGAGTGATCCTATAGTGACATGTGTGGAGAGCTTGCTGGCTGAGGCATCGAGGGTGTCGCGGTCGGCTTGTGTCAGACTATTCCGCAGCAATAAGGTCAGCGTACTTCGGGGTCTCGCTTATAACTGTGATCGCCGTATATATAAATGTAGAATGGGATGAGACAGCGAATGGTCAAGACTGGTGGGCATACTCATGCTGAAGGTGCTGTTCTGCAAGCTTCCGAAGGTCTTTTGACAATCCTTCTCGAAAGAGAGCGAGAGAATCGGATGACATGTTCTGCAGTGGATTGATGTACGCCAATCAAGAAGGCTCGTTATGAGGTGCTCAACATCTCAAGTGATTGCGGATTGTGTTCGTCGACCACATCTTTAAAGAGCTCGAAGCTATGACCGAGATGTGACATCATTTGGGCCGGAATTTCTTCCCTTTCGAACCCCTCCCAACCGAGGTGACTTGCTTGCATCTGTCGCGACACAACGTTCTTTCGATCCGGTCCATTCGAAGGAGCATAGTGCAATACCTGTAGTGTGTGGTGTGAGTTCAGGTGCCCACTACCTAATGAGGTAGGCTCACATGCTTTGTGTATTGAAACCCCTCGGACAAACGTTCATCCTGCCGCCTGTTACCTATCAAGGTACACTTACTCTAGCATTTTGCTTTATTGACGTTGAGGATTCAGCTAAACTATCCAGTATGTCGCAAGATCCGCAGGCCCTCCTGCGAGAGGTATGTACCCATTCAATCATAGAAAAATAACCGCTAAGACTATTTCCATAGGCAGACAAAGCGGCCCAAAATGCGTCCTCTGGGTTCAGCTTGTTTGGTGGGCGTGCAGAGAAACATGAGTTGGCCGCAGACTTATATACAAAGGCAGCCGTAAGTGGGTGTCTACGGGTTTAAACTGTCGCGTAGCTGATTTCATCAGAATGCCTTCCGGATGCAGAAGCAAGGTGTGTTTTTGATAATTACAGAGCATTGTATGGCAGAGTACTACGGATGTTTAACCTTTGTGTCAGGCACTCAAGCTGGTCGCGCATTCGAAAAGGCGGCGTCCATCCAGAACTCGAAGCTGAGCGAACCCGGTGATGCAGCGAATACTCTCACTGAAGCTTTCAAAGCATATCGCAAAACGGACCCCGAAGATGCCGCCAGGGTACTGAATCAAGTTGTCTCCCACTATACTTCGACAGGCAACTTCAGGAGAGCGGCTGGGCACATGGAGACCCTGGGTGGTCTATACGAGGAATTGGATGATCGAAAGCGAGCGCTCGAGGCGTACTCAACCGCTGCGTCTTGGTACGAGGACGATAATGCCGAGGCGTTATCAAACAAACTATATCTCAAGGCTGCTGATCTGGGAGCATTAGACGGCAATTACCACCAAGCCATTGAGAACTACGAACGAGTCGCGAAGAGTTCGGTTGCCAGCAACCTTATGAAATGGAGTGTAAAAGAATACCTCTTTAAAGCTGGACTTTGTCATCTGGCATCAGGTGACATGGTTGGCGTCAACCGTGCCCTACAGGGCTACCGAGACCTAGATCCTACCTTTGCGTCTACAAGAGAGCATCAGCTACTGGTTGATTTGGTCGAGGCCGTGGAGCAAGGAGACCAAGAGGTCTTTGCCGATAAGCTGTTCCAATACGATCAAATGAGCAAGCTAGACAAGTGGAAGACGACCATTCTTCTGCAAATCAAGAGCAGCATAGAAGAGAAAGGAGAAGACTTTTCATGATGACGTTGTCCTGGGCGTTTGCAAGAGTATTCTCTTTTATTTAGGCACTTGAGGATACGTAGGTTATCCGAAGCATTCTACAAGGCTCATGGCGCGCTTGCCATGTCATGCATCATATCCCCGTCTTTAACGTGAGAGGCGACATGAGAGATTAACATGCGTCCATTACGGGGGGATGACAGCAATTTCTATTATGCACGTCCTGGGATACCACAACCCTATCAGGTTCGAAATGGCTGCGAGAGAAAAGGTGCAGCATCATAGATTGTGCGCAATAAGAAGCCGACTTGAGGACAATCCCATCAATGCTGAGCGCGCGCGCACGGGGGGATGGGTGATACCGAGAAGCAGACTGGATCATCTCCAGAGTTTGCGACGCAAGGCGCGAGGGTTGAACATCTAGGATCATCATTTTCTGGAAAAACAGAAGTCAACAATTGGATCACTATAATCAGTAAGACAGGGTAATTCCTTGATCACAAGCAAGTCATTGCTTCTACAACTACTGTGTATCCGTACAGTACTCCGTAAGGACGGACAGCTGTCGCCGCTATCTACCAAAGCGGCACCACAAGCGATAAGGATATTCTAAGGGGTTTACCTGGTTATCCGTGCGTCCTGCCAAGCTTTATCAGACTCGGTCAGGGTTGTGTTTTCCACCTTGCGCGAGATCCCTCCATGCCCAAAGAAGCAGGTGGGGTAACATGCTCGACCGACCAATGTTGAAGTGCCTCGGATACGGGTCCACTACCTACGTGCCGTGCCTACCTTACCACCTTACCTACCTACCTTATTCAACGCAGCGGGTAGCAGCGGGAGATCGTCATTACGCAGACCATTGATTCTGATCGGTCAGCCTTTCAAACGTCAAAGGTGCTCCGACGCTACTCACTTGTATCATGTATGTACTACCTTACGTAGTAACGTCTTGTGACGAGCCCTGGATGGCTGCTGCAAGGTACCTTACCCAAACCCTCCCCAATTTCGTTCATTTGGTCCTCCCTTAAGGGGCTCTCCGCTGGCAATACCTGTACCTAGGTAGCCTCCGATCGTTGATAGCTTCCAAACCCGTGAACGTATCTCTACCGTCGATGATCTCCTGCTCCTAATGGTTGATCCGAGCAAGCATACGGCCCGGAGTCCAACCGGTGCGCCGCCAATGCTGTCAACCCATGGGAATCCCCCTCTTGCCCCCCCCCCGCCCTGAATCTCCCCGGCTACTTGCCCAATAACCCCGTCGAATACCTTCCAGAAAGACACCCGCTCCGTACTGGATCGCTCATGTCCGGTCACCTCGTCAGGACCATCCTCGGTCAACCACTGGTCGCGGAGAGGAGAGATCGTCATACACCCTATGCAGAAACCGACCCCTATAGTATGAGGAGCGTGACTCTCCTTTTGGTTGTATTGAAAGTACTATATAAAGTGAGTCGTTTCCTCTCCGTTTCTCATATCTTCAATCGATCAGACCAGTACAACAGCACCAAGAGCATTCTCCAATACTTTGAAAACTACATTTCCTCCAATTTTAAGATGCCTAGCTTTACACAGTTGGCCATGGTGGCTGCCACCTTTGGCGCTCTGGTGGCAGCAATGCCCTTGGAAAGCCGACAGGCCAAGACCTTCTCTTTCAACCAAACGCCTGGCAAGCAAGTGGTAAGGAACGGACCGTCAGCTCTCAAAGCCGTTTACGACAAGTACAAGAAGCCTGCGCCAAAGGATGTCGCGGCTGCTGCCAACAACGACGGAGAGGGTGTCAATAACCCAACTGCTAGCGATACGCAATACCTTACCCCAGTCAACATTGGTGGGCAAACGCTGAACCTCGATTTTGATACCGGTTCTTCTGATCTGTAAGCCTATCCAGTTCAGCTCATCTTCATCAAGTTATCCGACTACGGACTAAGCTAATGTCTTCGAAGCTGGGTTTTCTCCACTGAGCTCAGCGCGTCGGACCAAGCCGGCCACAATTTGTACAACCCCTCCCAGTCAAGCACCTCCCAGGCGCTCAATGGTGAAACCTGGAGCATCACCTATGGTGATGGTTCATCTTCGTCCGGAAACGTGTACACCGATACCGTTTCCGTTGGCTCTACGAGCGTTCCAGGCCAGGCCGTTGAACTCGCTAAAAAGGTTTCCGCCCAATTTCAGAGTGACACCGCCTCTGATGGGCTGCTTGGGTTGGCCTTTAGCAACATTAACACTGTCAAGCCTGATAAACAACAGACCTTCTTCGACAACGCGAAGAGCAGTCTCTCTTCGCCTCTCTTCACCGCTGTCCTCAAGCACCAAGCCCCAGGTTCGTACGACTTTGGGTATATCGACAACTCCAAGTACACTGGCTCGATCAGCTATACCCCTGTCGACAGCTCCCAGGGATTCTGGGCTTTCAATGTGGACAGCTATACCGTTGGTTCCGGCTCATCCGTACCTGCTAGCATCGCCCCTATCGCCGACACCGGTACCACCCTGCTTCTTATCGATGACGCAGTTGTGACCGCCTACTACAGTGGCGTCCCCAGCGCATCTTATGACGCTAACCAGGGTGGCTACACTTTCCCCTGCAGCAGCACACTTCCAGATATCACCTTCGACGTTGGCGGTTACAGTGCTGTTGTCTCAGGTTCTCTTATCAACTTCGCGCCAGTCGATGCGTCAGGCACGACTTGCTTCGGTGGTCTCCAGAGCAACGCTGGAATTGGGATTAGCATCTTCGGTGATATCTTCTTGAAGAGTCAGTTTGTAGTTTTCGACAGCAATGGACCTCAATTGGGTTTCGCACCCCAGGCATAAATTTTTCATACAGTTGATGGGCGTGCTTAGTGGCGATAGGGGTGGAGGGTTTGGGGTAACATAGGTTAAAGCATTCATGAATTACATGCATAAATTTACGTAGCTTTGTTCATAGAAGTGTACTCAACTTCTACATAATACAACACTTGTGTTTTGATAGGATGATCCAGACTTGGTCGTCTCAAAATGGGAGGGGAAATGACTCGCATTAGCTAAGGTACTTCTTTTATTGCTTGTCGGATCGGCCCGCGATCCACCCCGACGCGCAAGTAGAGATGCCTACCGCGAGTTTAATATTCAACTTCACCTTAGCCAACTGCCTGCCTCATCATTTTTCGGATTTGCGAACTCCAAGCTTCAAAGCCATGGCCAGCTACGAAGGTACACCCTCCCGTACATCTACCTTCAGCTTCCACTAACCTTCCCAGTCGAGCACGACATCCCAGCCAATCAGCCCGACCCACCGGCTCACTCCCACCCCCGCCCCGATCTTTCGACATTTTTTTCCACCCTCGAGCTCATCGATACAGCCAATACGAGCAACAGTCATGCTGTGCCCACGCCGGGCGATTTAGCAGCAGCCTTTAGATCGCTGGCTGATGCTTACAACATGATGAGGCAGGAGGGCGGGAGCGAGCTATTAGAGACACTTATGGAGAGGTTGTACGAAACTGCGGAGAGGCCGCCGAGGGAGGTGAAGGGGGTTAGCGATGAGTTTTTGGCTGGTGAGTGGAATACTTATTGGGCGTATGAAATTAGGCTCGCTTTGTGTCGAGCTCGAACACCGACTCAAATCTCTGTGGTGTCTTGTAAGATTGGAACGCTGACCAAAATTTTATCTCAGAACTAGACCGCATTCCCAAAAAATCCCTAAAACCCACAGACACGTGTCCGATCTGCAGCAATCCATTCCTGGAAGGTAAACCTTCTATGCCATACCCTCCTGAACCACCCGCTAACAATAACTCACAGACGAATACCCCCTTGTCGTCCGCCTTCCTTGCCACAAATCCCACATCTTCGACCTCGAGTGCATATCCCCCTGGCTAAAGCTACACGCCACATGTCCCCTGGACCGAAAGGATCTGTTGAAGAAGAAGGAATCTCCTCCTCCACCGCCGAAAGTAGAAGAAGAGGAAGGGGAGTGGGATGATATGTATGCTTGAGGCTCAAGAAGTGTTTCCCGGTAAATAGGCAAGCGTTTGATGGTGCTACGGCGTCTTTGTTTCCTTGGAACGTTGATTCGCCGGCATTAGGGGAGTGAGCATGCATTGGATTTGGTAGGTTAAATTCGCAATACACTAAGGAAAACCCTTCAGGAATGGATCATAAGCTACTGCCCTGGATGACAAAAATCATGTATGATTTCTATATGCCGTCAGTAGTCTCTGTACTTACTCTATCTGTCTTTCTTCGCATCACCATTTAAACCGTAATTCACTCGTTTTCCCTCGGCTGCTGTCAGCAACCGCTTCGTCGCATTTCCCACACATTAGTTTGATAAGAGAGAGGCCCGAATACCACATCCTCTTCGTAGCTCAACCGGGTAGAGCGCCTTGGCCGTTAGGTGCCCCGGAACCCAAGTACCTAGGTCCCTGATCCAAATCCAGGAGAAGAGATCTTTGCTAGGTCTGATAACTTTTTTTAATTTCTCTCTTCTGAGGAATTTAGGAATGTTTTTTTTATTCACAGCTTCGTTGTTGGTTTTGAGGCTGCTGCATCAGCTACGCAGGGGTGTACTTGTATGCGGCCGCGATGGTGTATGTACCTGGATTCACAGTTTACATGTGGTGAATAGCACTAATGCCGGCTTGATTCGCAAAACAGAAGGGGTTTAACGGATTTTTTTGTCAACCGGTCAGGGTGCAACTCGTTGTCTTCTCTTTTGGCTGACCGGTTCTACGTGCAATGAATGTGTCGGTGACGATCTATCATGGTTGAAAAGAGTATTAGAAGAGCTCTTCTCTATCATCGAGCTGGTTCTGCAGAGTATCAGAAACCTCAATAATCTTGTTGAGAGTGTCTGAAGACTTCAGCACGTGCGCCATTGTCTCTGTTCAAAAGTTCCCTCTGCCTCTGTGTCTTTGCAGCGTTATGATTCAGTAGCGGTTGTTTCAGCGTGGCAACCATTCATCCAGACACAGGTCACGCACAGCCCTGTGTTCAGTGACGAGACCTTCACGGTTCTAGGGGGATGCCTGGCATGATTCAGATTCAGTGTTTATAAAGGCTTGTTGTTGTTCTGTTGTTGTTGACCTCTCCATTGTTTTCATCAAATAGTGTTGGCATCTCTCGTCACCACCATCGTCCTGCCCCTTCGCTTTCGCAACATATAATTCCAGCAACATCCCCAAAATCTTGCAATCCAAATTCTTCAGCATATTGACACCATCCAACCAATCCTCCCTGTGGGAGAACAAACCCAGCCATGTCTACTCATTCAACCTTTATTCCAATCAAAATCCATACCGCCAAATGTGACACCTGCAACAAACACAACACCCAGACCATGTTCCGCTGCGCCGACTGCGGCCAGCAATGCTGCACCCCTTGCTGGCTGAAAAAGGGAGGGGATGGCACGCACATACTCAATGCGGGGGATAAAGGGTGGACTGGGCAGAGAGCGCAGGTTGTGGCGCTGCCGAGAAAGGAGAGGCAACAACGACCACGGAAAGCTACTGAGAATAGGGTTGTGAAGAAGCAGGCGACGAGACGTAAGAGTAGATATGTTGTGGTTGACGAGGAGGATGAGGATGAAATAGAAGAGGAAGAAAAAGAAGAGGAGGAGGAGGAGGAGGAGGCGGAGGCGGAAGAGGGGGAGATTGAGGAGGAAGTCGCACATAATCCAACAAGAAGAGTCACCCAACTTCAGAGAACTCCCACCATCGCAAACAACGCAGCATCCCCAACAACACGCGAAACCCCAGAAGACTACGCCAACCTACCAGTCCTAAAACCCACACCCACCCAACCCAGCCCCTCCATCCGTGCTGCAGCGGACAGACTGCTCCGCAACGCCATCGATCCCTCCAGCAGAGACGACAAAGGCATGCATCTGCTCCTTAGAGCAACAGCGGAAGTCGAAAAATCACCATCTCACCCCCGAACAGCCCCAGAATCTAGATCTTCAGTTGCGGATCTTGAGCAGGATGCGCAGCGTCAGACTCCGCTCTTTGTCAAGGAGGAGCTTGTAGATTTGGAGCTGGAAGCTGCGCCTGGGAGTGTGCGCGAGGAGGATTCGCGTCGGGAGTCTCGAAAGGATGAGAAGGGCAAGGCACGGCGTATTCAAGATGGGCATGCCCACGAGGATGGTGTGGAGAGAGCTGAGAGGAGTACTGTGTGGGAGTAGAAGAGCATAGAAAGCGGAGGTTTCAGGAGGTGTGACGATTTGACTTTCAGGATAGGGGCTCGTGCAGTTTGCGTTGTGTGGTAATACGAGGAGTAGATGGAGTGTCTGTAATTGCTTTTTCGACCTAGGTTGGGACATAGGTTTCGTGAAGTATCATGCGTGTATCAAATTGTCTTTCACAAAACTTCAGCTCTACATCTTGTGAAACATAACTGGGGGTCTGAATGAAGACGAAGGCAATGCATTTCGGGGATCTGATATCCGCAGAGAGTCCCATGGTTCTTTCGAGAAGGCACCTGTTGGGAACCAACGTTCCACTGCTATGGAAGGATGTCAAACATCTCTAGACTCAAACATGTTAACACTATGTGCTTCAAATATTCCTGTTTCGAGTGAGTCTCACATCCCCTTCTTTCTTCAGTGGAAGACTTGTATTTTGCTGCTTATCGAATCCCTCCCAAGAGTCAGGGCACGTTTGCTTTACAGACTTACAGTAGGCCTTCTACAGTAAGCGAGAAAATGGCGGATGCAGGGTGCGCTTTTAGTGGGGAAGCTTAATTACTGTAGCTTTACCTGTCAACTTCGAATATCTTACTCAAGCTGAGAATAACTCAACAAATTCTCCGATACCTTCACACTCACCACAAAGAACTTGACAACCAGGACTGAATCTTTGAAAACGTGCCAAGATGCTCAACGTACCAACGCGCAATGGGAAAACCTCCTCGGCCTCTACCAAGGCTGTCATCCTCGTAAGCTCCATGCTTGGGTAAACAGAAATAGTAAGCTCACCGGAGAAATAGGTTGGAGGTCCTTCGCGAGGAACTAGGTTTAGACCATTATCTTTGGATGTGCCCAAGGTCAGAGCCTTGCACAATCCGAGTGCGACTACGTGCTCACTCCATAACAGCCTCTCTTCGATGTTGCCGGCCATCCAATCATCTGGCATTGCCTGCGAGCAGTAGCCAAAGTCCCAGGTATTAAAGAAGTTATCCTAGTCGGCTACTATGACGAATCTGTGTTCCGAGAATTTATTAAAGACTCAGCGAGAGAATTACCTCAAATTCGCATACAATACCTTCGGGAATACCAAGCTCTGGGTACCGCTGGTGGATTATACCACTTCCGTGACGCTATCCTCAAGGGTGGACCAGAGCGCTTCTTTGTCCTGAACGCCGACGTATGCTGTTCTTTCCCTCTCAACGAGATGCTCAAGGTGTTTGAGGAGAAAGACGCCGAGGCGGTCATCCTAGGAACGAGGGTTAGCAACGATGCGGCGAGCAACTTTGGATGCATTGTCTCAGATGCCCACTCAAAGCGAGTTCTACATTACGTCGAAAAGCCAGAGTCACACATTTCGAACTTGATCAACTGCGGTGTCTATCTATTCTCCACGGAAACCATATTCCCATCCATCAGATCTGCAATCAAACGTCGTTCGGACCGACCTCGTCTTGTCTCGTATCCTTCGTCTGAAAATCTTGATTCTTCTTTCTTCGCAGAAAAGCTGGAAGACGGAGAGAAGAACGAGGTGCTTCGTCTGGAACAGGACATCCTGTCAGACCTAGCTGACAGCAAGCAATTCTTCGTCCACGAAACCAAAGACTTTTGGCGTCAGATTAAGACTGCTGGCTCGGCTGTACCAGCGAATGCTTTGTATCTTCAAAAAGCCTTCCAGTCTCAATCCGAGGAGCTCGCAAAGCCATCAGCCAATATCCTACCTCCGGTTTTCATCCATCCTACAGCAGAAGTTGACCCAAGCGCCAAACTCGGGCCAAACGTCTCCATCGGCCCTCGTGTCGTTATCGGCCCTGGAGTTCGAGTCAAGGAGTCGATTGTACTGGAAGACGCGGAAATCAAGCATGATGCTTGTGTTCTCTACTCGATCATTGGCTGGAACAGCCGCGTAGGAGCCTGGGCAAGAGTCGAGGGCACCCCTACTCCCGTCGGAAGCCACACTACTAGCATCGTGAAGAACGGTATCAAAGTGCAGAGTATCACCATCCTGGGCAAGGACTGTGGTGTTGGCGATGAAGTTCGCGTACAAAACTGCGTTTGCTTGCCTAACAAAGAGCTGAAGCGGGTACGTCTTCCTGTTCACCTCTACAATAACTCCCTAAAATATACTGACCGAGTCTAGGACGTGGCCAATGAGGTCATCATGTAGTCTGAGATGGACATGTATTGAGGTGGAATCATTCGAAGCTTTCAGCGAGTCTCCATTTGACTATTTTTGCAAAGTCGCATAGCAGCTACGGCTTGACGTTAAAAAGAGGTGTTAGAAACGAGAGCTAGGATAGCAGGACGAAATCTGCTTGTAGCGTCATAGATTTAAACCCCCAATCTGCAAAACCAGTCGTCCCCCAAATTTGTGCTGGTGACAATGACCTTGGAATTAGAGAACAGAAGTTGTATCCAATGTTTAACTCGGCGAAAAGCGCGTTCCGTCTAGAAACAAACAAGGTCCTTGCGAGAAGGGACAGTAAATGGAAAGTCTTGTTGAATCTGCAAAGAATGATGCCTACGGACAATCTGGTCTTCGGCGTCTTCTTGAGCACCTTACCAAAATGAGTGACATCTTCCATTTAGTCGTAAATCGTTTATTATGATAATGTTTCGCGCTCGCTCGTCGGTAGAATAGGGGGAAAGGGGGTGGCTGTGAGCCTGTGAGTCTCCCTAACTCCGTACCCAAGGTTGATACGCGGGGTTCCCCACCAACGGCCCTGAACTCTCCAGAGTCTACAGTACCTCTTTGGGCACAAAGCAGCAGAGGATATGGGGATTCGTGTGTGTCACTTCTCGATCTCCTCCTGAAGTAGATTTCAACACTCCACGTCCCAAGTTCCTGCAGCAATGGGTTCCACATCCCCTCCAGCCGCATCCCCCGCAATACCCACCATTTCCATCGCTCCCTTCCTCTCCCCGTCTACTTCTCCAGCGGAACATCTATCCGCCACGTCTCAGTCCCTTTCACGCGCCTGCCGCTCCCCCGGCTTCTTCTATCTAACAAACCATAACCTTCCTCCGGCGCTCACATCCCGAGTTCTCTCCTTAGCCCGCGATTTCTTCACTACAGTACCGCAATCAGAGAAGGAGAAGATCAAGCGGAGGGGTATTGGAGATGGACATGGTGATGGAGCAAGGGGATATCAGGTGATAGGGGAGAATGTCACGGAGGGGAAGGGGGATTGGCATGAGGGGATTGATTGGTACAGACCTATTCTTCCTGGGGAATCATTCGATGAATGTATAGGAAAAGGAGCCAGGAAACCACCTTACGACCTTATACAAGGCCTCAACCAATGGCCTTCGGAACCCTCGGGTTTCAGGGAGGTCTATGAAGAGTATATCCGTCTGATGCTGGAGCTCGGGACAGCAGTGGTACGAGCAATGGGCGTTGCGCTAAAAGAAGAGGGCGTGCTGGATGATGAAGAGACGTTCGTGAAGCAGACTGCCGAAAGCTTTTGGGTACTTCGAGCCATCGGCTACCCGCAGCTACCTGTTCAAGAGCAAGAAGAGGGAAAGGTATCGTGTGGCGCGCACACAGACTATGGCTGCGTTACCCTCCTGCTCGCTGATGAGACAAAAGGCGCGTTGCAAGTCTGGCTCGAGAACGAGGGGGAGGAAGGGAGATGGCTGGATGTTGACCCGGTCCCGGGCGCTCTGGTGGTGAATATAGGCGATATGATGGAGAGATGGAGTGGACGACGATGGAAAAGTACAAGACATAGGGTTGTGCATCGACGTGGGGGATTCAGGGTATCTGTCCCCTTCTTCTTCGAGCCGGATTTTGCGGCGAGGGTTCCTGGGAAGGAGGGGGAAGGGGAGGTGGTTTACGGAGAGTATCTGATGGGGAAGGTTAGGGGGAACTTTTGAGGGGAGAGCCTGGGTGGTTGAGGTGTACTACGCCATCCATCGATCATATCCTCTTTCGCCCCCAATCACCCGATCCCATCCTTTCCACCAAGACCAGGACTCACATCGTCATCGGCATTGCCATGAATACAATCTTCAAACCCTCGAGAGCTCGTCCTACGACTTGCATCTCGATCAGTCTGCCTCAGCACTACCGCTACGACCTGTTCGCTCTCTAGAAATCTTCGGCCTGCTTAGGTCGCACCGATTTCGCTGCAGTCACATTAGAAACAACGACTTGGAAGAAGGATCGTAGACTCGTTTTGGCGCAGCCGCCCTGTCTGTGGCACGGGAAGGGAAGAAGATAACCAATGGCTTCGAGCCCTTTCAGCCTTGTAACGACGCTGTCATTGAAGGGGGGTCAGAAACCGACGTGCTCCCAAACCGGTTCCTTACAGCAATATCCCATGTCATGTCGGGGGAGAAAAGCGGATTCCAATCCTCACAAAGGAACCGATGGAGGGAGACATGGTGGTAGAGAGGGAAATCACGAGCGAAATCGCAGTGTATACATTTGAGATCCTGCATTTGAAACACTGAAACGCAAGATCGGGCAAAGGAAGCTTGTAATCGAAGCGAATGTCACCGCTTTCGGAAAAGGGCAGATCTGGAAACGGTTGCATCGTGGAGTGGTATCTTATTGGCTGGCTACTTTACTCAAAGTATGTAGCCATCGTCTATTTGCTGGCTGCTTTTCTTAGAACATGTATCTAGACTTCGGTTTTACAGCCCCCCTCTTAGGCTTTTGATGCTGTAGAGGAATGAAGAACCTCTAAAAACGACGTCTCGCATGGAGCTTTTCAACCCCTAAACTTCCTTTACAGAAACCCCGATACCCGGTCCCTTAGAACCTCTCTATTTGTGCGCTATACAACTCGTTAACAGACTTGATCCTCGCGCGCTCCGAAGACTAGGACTCACGTATCCCCTCCTCGCCCAGTGGTGTAATCCCCACCACTTCCGCCGCCAGCTTCTTCTCCTTGCCCTGCCCCTGCTCATCTTTCATGAACGGAAACGCGAGCACCTCCTTGATGCTGTAATGATCCGTCAAGAACATGACCAGGCGATCGATACCCATGCCGAATCCTCCGGTGGGGGGTAGTCCGAATTCCAAGCTCGTGCAGAAATTCTCATCAACCATTTGCGCTTCGTCGTCGCCTTGGTCCTTCTGCCGGGCTTGCTCCTCGAAGCGGAGGCGTTGGTCGAAAGGGTCGTTGAGTTCGGTGTAGGCGTTGACGATTTCCTTTTTGCAGACAAAGGCTTCGAAGCGCTCGCAGAGACCGGGGTGTTCGCGGTGGTATTTGGCAAGGGGCGACATCATTTGAGGATGGCCCGTGATGAAGGTTGGGTTTACGCACTTCTCTTCGATGAACTCGCCGACGAGCTTGTCGAGCATGCGCGCGTTCGTTTGCGGAGGCGAGCAGTCGACCTTCATTTTCTTGAGCATGCGCTTGAGAAAGTCGTTTGTGCTGCTGGTGTGTAGTTCCGCGCCTGGTGGAAATTTCTCGCCGCAGGCTTCTTCGAGGGCAGGAATCATTTCGATGCGCTTCCACGGCTTCGCCCAGTTGACGTGGTACTCCTCGCCGGTTTGGGTGTGGAAGTTGGTTTCGTAGCTACCAGTGACATTTCTGACGAGCTCAGAGACGAGTTCTTCGGTCATGTCCATCATGTCGTAGACGTCCGCGTATGCCATATAGAACTCGAGTGTCGTGAATTCAGGATTGTGCGTCAGATCAATACCCTCATTCCTAAATTGCCTTCCTATTTCGTAGACCCGCTCCAGACCTCCTACGACCAGCATCTTGAGGTAAAGCTCTGGAGCTACTCGCATGAAGAGATCCATGTTCAGCTCGTTGTGGTGCGTTACAAACGGCTTTGCAGTTGCTCCTCCAGCGATGGCGTTCATCATTGGGGTCTCCACTTCTATAAAATTTTGCTCGTCAAAATACCGCCGGATGTAGGTAATCATCTTAGACCTCGTGACAAAGACATTCCGAGAGTTATCGTTCATGATCAAATCAAGATACCGTTGTCGATATCTCTGCTCTTGGTCCTTGAAACCATAATGCTCCGAGGGTATTTGGTGTAGACAAGGCGAAAGTAATATGATTTCCTTTGCAAATATCGAAAGCTCGCCTTCGGGTCGATTCCTGGGTGCGGTACGCCCTGGGTAGCCAACTATCCCTATAATGTCTCCTCGCCGTAGATGCTCATGTTGTTGCTCAAATGGTACTGTGCCAGATGCCTCTTGCGCTTGACACATTACCTGAACCTTGACACCCTCCGCTCTGATATCGTAAAAGACCAACTTAGAACCAGAACTTCGTTTGGTATATATTCTCCCACCCAACCGAACTTCGACATCTTTGAGGTGTTCACCTGTCTTGATAGAATCGTATCGTTCGAGGAAATCCCGAAGGTCGGTAGTGACTTTGAACTTGTGGGGGTATGGGTTGGGCTGCTTGTTTTGGCGAAGCTTTTCGATCTTGGCACATCGAATCTCGTAGTATTGCTAGGGCGAAATGTCAGATGGAATTGTGATTGCGTTGAAATGCCCGCTGTACGATGAACAAACATTGGGTGTCAAATTGTTCTCCGCCTCTTCCACAGACATCTGCTTCTCTGCCTTGGGAGGAGCTGCAGCAGCCTTTTCTTTCTTTTTCTGTTCACTTTCTCGCTGTTTCGTGCGTCTCTTAAGCTCGCTCTTGCTGGTAATAATAGTTAGCTTCGCACACTTTTACTTTGGCCTGAAGGGCAAACCTGATCATTTCGCCCGAGACATCATCGAGCAGCAGCTTGGCCATTTGGCCAGCTGCTCCTTCATCAGCCATAACTGCGTTGCAGGTTTAAATAATATTGGGGCGTGCAATATGGTAGTGGGGCTTCACACGAGCTTAGAAAATGTTTGGCGAAACTTGAGTGGGGTAGAAATCTCAGACCACTACCATACTTTCATGCCTTCAAGAACGAACGTTTACAGTTTTGCAAATAATAGACGGACCGAGATCTGGATTGCCACAGCGAGGCTCAACGCTAACTACCTCAAGCTGAGAGACATGAACATCTGAACGTTCAATTGCTCCTTGACGCTCAGTGTGTCCAAATAGCAAAACGACTCTATATCCACAGTGCATAACGCTCAGACAAAGATGGGTTCGATCTAACACTCAGTAGAGGTGTACATGAAGGTTTGAGAACTAGGAAGTACTCCCAATGCCGAGACCTGCAGCCCAACTCTACATCCGACCCAGCGAATCCAGAATACCACGATGAAGCAGGAGAGGCATATTTTCGAAAGGTTGGTAGTACTAACGGCGAGATACCGTAGAATCTTTATATAGTGCCGCGGTCATGCGATACTACGTCCTCAGTCAATCCTTCAAGCCAGTCTTGAGCTTTTTGGAGTGTCTCCTTCTCCTTTTTCAGTTGTAGCCGCTTTTCCTGGTTCTCAGCATTCACCTCTAAGAGCATCGCACAACGTTCGTTTGCTACAATCCTATTAGCAAACAGGTCTAATTTCCAGGGCTTAGGACCCTACCGTCAGTCTCCTCCAGACGAAAGTGTTGCTCCATCTTATCACAAAGCTCATCCCGACATTTTATTAAAAGCTCACTGTTAATGCTCTTACACACGACGTTGACAAACTCCGAGAAGGCGCATTCATAGTAGCCTCGGACTGTCTGCATAAACTTTAGATTCGATAAAGCTAGAGAAGATTTTGGGGGGAACTCACACCCATGGCAATGACTTCCTGAGCGTACGGATCAGGGCCAAGCTGTGCTTCGGTGACCTTTGATAATTTCTCAATCCTACTCGGACCCGTCGAAACCTTACCATTCCTCTCCTGCTTCTCTAGCCACGCGTTAGCACGAGCGCTAAGCTGCTTTCGCTGTATTTCGGACAAGGCTTTGTCGGTAGCTGATTTCATTCCTTCTTCGTCGAACGTCATTGGCCTAGTCAACTCCCAGTTCAGCATTCGCTGTGCAAGCTGGCGTTGCTTGAGCAACGCGTCTTCGAGAAATGAGTCACACAATGCCAGCATTTGAGTGTAGAAAGGCGTTTGGACCCAAGTGCCGAAGATTTCCGTAACACGCTCGAGGACCAAAGCCCGACACAAATCCCCTGTGCAATCAAGGAACTGTCCGAGAGGTTTTCCCCAGGACTGCATGCTTATGTTGATCATCTTATCAGTTGCTTTAGGGTCGATCTGGCCAGGTAAACCAATGGTCGCATCATTAATGTAACCACGAATTTCGGGTAAGTAGAACCGTTTGGCGAAATTCTCCTTGTTTCTACTCGCAGTAAACGGAGGGATATCGCTCATACGCTGTATCTTTTGTGGAGTGAACTGTGCGCTGTTTGTGCGGGGACGTTTACTGCCAGAGCGATGAGGTACTGATGTTGGCTTCAATGGAAACTCGTCGTCATCAGAGTCTATTGTAATTGGGGGATTTCTCCCTGCTGGTGTCGGCGTTCCCGGAAATTCTTCAGTGGCTTGCGATGAGGCTCGGTGCGATGGATATGAGGGACTCGACAGTACTAGCTTTGGCCGTGACTCCGCCATGACCTTGCGGAACTCCACCACGAGTTTTTTCCAATCCTTCTGGAAGGGGAAATCTGCTGATCCTCCGTTGATGTGCTTTTTAAGGCCATCCTTCAATTTCACGATATTCCCGAAAACTTGCATTGGCAAGTTTCCAGCCGGCGGCTGTGGCAACATCTTCAGCTTCTCCTCTACATAGAGGGCCTTCTGTTGCACTTGCTCGGTTATGTGGGGGAGGCTATGTAAGGTCTATTAGTTTCCGATAGAAAGCGGTTATCTTAAAGGAGACACACCTAGCTTTGATCTGTGCGGTCAGTCGGTGCGACAGATCTGTCTGAAGCTTGAAAGTTCCAAAGCGGCCATTGTATTTGCCTAGGGTCGTAGCCCAAGGCTCTTCTTTGCTGAAAAAGAGACTTTCTTCTCCTCTTGCGGTTGTGTTGTCAACGCGAGGATCTGGGTTGTTCTTGACAACATAGTATCCAAACCCAAGTCTGAATTTTTTGCCCGTCAATACTTGAATCCACTGATCGAGAGATTCGCCTTTCTGATATCTATCCGGCTTAGTGAGCACACCGACTGTTCTAGCTTCGGCTTTGACCTCTCTTATCAGTTTAGACGCACTAGAATTCGCCGGGTCATCCGTCATAGGAATCGCCAGAAGATTGATGCAGTCGTCGGCCCTAATGTACTCCTTGACGAGATTCCTCACTAGATTCACCAGGTATTCCTCCTCCGCAACTTCGGACTGATTGATTACCCCGGGTAGGTCATAGAAAGACAAATTCGGCAAATCAGGGCCGGAAATGTCCAACCGCACGACGTTGGGAGAGAACTTAACTTGATGCTTGCTCACTGGATTGTCTTTGCCAGGCATATAATTTTCGTATGAAGCAGAAGGGTTAAGGGTGGCGAGTTGAGCCAGGTAAAGCGCATGCGGAACATCTTCCTTCGATGTGGTTGTAAAGAAATGGAAATCTTCTCCATCCTGTAATGTCCAGGGACCTAAAGGCCTAGTCTTTGTTGCGATCTCGACTCTAGCGGCAGCATGTCTTGCAGAGGGACGAATCGGCACGTCTTTTCCCTGCAGCCCCTCGTAGACATACTTCTTGTATAGAGAGATCTTACACTTCCAGACATCTGTAGCAACAGCACTCTCTGTGAGATTGATCTCTAGTGGACAACGAGTACAGGTGCCTGCATTACGCGGTACTTTGATGCCGCTGATGCCCTGGCATGCAATATCAGTCATGTTATCAAGATAGATGTAACTCAAAGGACTTTATACCTCTATCAAGGAGCTCTTCCCCGTACTTTGATCACCCACAACGACGATCTTTGGCAGAGGGAGAACAAGGTCTTCAACTCCCAAGTGACGGAGGTTTTGTACAGCTTGAACAAGCTCCTTTACGCCTCGACCCAGAATCTCGAGTCCACCATCTGAGCCCTCTAATGATGTATGAGACACGCTTCGATCTGTAGCGATCGGCACACGAATATGACCTAGAGCAAAATAAAGTGTCAGACGTCTTTACAGTGTGACTCTGTGACATTGATGTACCTTTGTTACGAGCAGCTCGAGAGTCATAATTGGTATGATAACCTTCATCAACAAGGCCATCCACTTGAGGCCCCATAGTATTTACATCTTCGACAGTATCGGGAAATGGAAGTGTGTCTTGAGTAAGGTACTCAGGTACATCAGAAATTACCTTATCGGACATGGTTTCCTGCGGTCCTTGTTCGCTTTTGATTCGTTTCTGGATCATTTGGGATCGATCAAGGTGCACTGTCGTTGGTACAGATGCGCCACGCTATGACGAATTTGGGAACACTGTATAGCTGTGCAACTTGTAAATTTTCGTAAGCTTCGAAATGGGGCATAGCAACAACTTGAGGCGGGAGGTTGATTGGAAGGAAAACAAACGTAAAGTTCGAGAAGATGCAAGACTTACACACAGGAGATTACTTGAACAGGACAACCAGGATAGAAGTAAGACGGGCTGAAAGAATTTCTTTGGTCGGTCTTAGCACGACTTGCTCAGGTCAACAGCTGAGATCGAGTTAGTGATATTCTACAATACTTCGATTACGACAGTAAAAGAATACACGACGATAGTGAGTGTTGTAGGCAGGAGCCAAAAGCTCGAGTGTGCAAAGCCAAAGGGGGTGGGTTGAGGATGTAGAATGTATGAAGGAGGTTGGAGGTGAGGTGAGGTGAGATTTCAGCGTAAGCTCACCGAGCATAAGTCCATCAAGTCCCTATTGCAGGCGTAAAAGGGCTAGTAACGAGGACCCAACTGAGGTATGCTTTACTTTCCATATTCAAGGTGCGAGCTCAATGTTATTTATACACTAATCTCACTCCTGTCTTTCTGCCTCCACTTCCCATGTCGCGGAAAAAGAACCGACTGCATCGCGTTCAAGTTCACGTTTGACACGAGTATAATATCTCACATACGTGATCTACCAACTGTTGATTGGCTAGTCTCTTACAGCTTGAGTACAGTTGTCGAGCTTCACAACACTTCCAAGACAGCCGTAAGCGAAGGCCGCCAAGCCCACCTTAATCCCACCTCAACCCTCCGTCTCTCGACAGCTTCACCCCTGTCACCCTGTGCACAGTTGTATCAACATACACTTAAGATCGGCAAGATCACGACGGAGGCTTGCATGAACTGAGACGAAAGAGGGGCAGAGCGCGACAAGCTCACTTTACGGCATTTCACAGCGACGCGTAGGTCTTTGTGAGCAATGCCTCACAGAGGGTGAATCTCAAATGTGGTGTATTGTAATTTGTATCATCATGCATCTCCACATGATTTCAGACTCCCAGGGCATTGCCTTAGCTCATGTATTGTCCGTTATGTATCACAGCCTACAGCCGTGTATCCCGAACGATGTCAGGCGGAATACCCCAGGAAGGAGAGCTGCCATTCTATGCCAACGAGGTAAATCAGTCCCAACCTCCTCTCCTATGCGATGCTCCATCAGAAAATTTGGTTCACCAACAACATATTACCGAACGTTGACAGAACTACCCTTCCATGAGAAGCAAAATCAACTTGCTCAACCGTCTATTCGGCTCAACCAAGTCGTCTTTCCGATCTCGCACGTTGTGTATCGATCTCCAGATCGTCATGTTAGCTAATTTTAGAATCATCAAGTGCTCCGATTTGAATGCACATATAATTTATAACGCCGGCAATGCCAAGCGCCCATGTCCTTCCAAACGAGCTTATATACAGTAGAGTTGAGGTGACTGTTCTGCATATCCTCATCCCTAGTAGTCTTTAAAACTTCAAGGCAGCCACTTTCTTAGCAGAAACTGCCCTCAGCTTGCTAAATCGGGGACTACCTGCATAGGGTTTCAGACGTGCTGCTGCAAGCTTTTGTGCAACAAGCCTCGAAGCTCGTCGAGGTACCCAAGTCCGACTTCCAAGTACGAGGACCCAAGAAAGTAACGCTAGACTTCCCGCCTGATGTGCCGACGCCAGTGGTACAGGAACAAGATAGATGAGTGTGCTGATACCTAAGGCAACTTGTAAGAATACGAAGCCTACCACACCATGCATTCCTTTTCTACATGCTGTTGGTATGATTCTTTTCAGGCTCGGAGAAAACTTAGTATACGCCCAAAGGCCCATCACAGACGTGAACGTTGTGGTAGCTAGGATCCGGTGGTCCAGTTGCACTAGTGATGGATTCTCTAGTGGATTTCGCCACCATATATCGCTTTTGTCCGGGGTATGAGAGTAGAAATCTGAGAAGAGTTCTGACTTTGGGGGCGTCCAGCCAAGGCCCATCTTTGGGAATTCGTTATATATTAGACCTGCATCAAGGCCAGCGACGAGTCCACCAGACATGGCCGTGCAAAAGACAAGTACGGCCAGGCCACCCACAGATGTCCGAAACAGCTTCATCCTGGGGTCTCCAAGCCGTGCAAGAATGGTTCTCGCTCCCTCTAGATTCCCCATGAATTTATGGGCGCGTAGGATGGAAAGACCATTCCATAGCATGGCCGAGTAGCACATAAAAGCCGTACCGAGATGAGCAGTTAGTCGGTATTGACTCACTCGAGGATGGCTTCCAGGTGCAAAGAGGTCATCCTTCAGCCCCGATTTTACCATCCACCATCCCAAGAATCCTTGGAAGCCTATAAGTCCGGCGATCCCACCAATTTTGGCTGCCATAGGCGCAGATACTTTACGTCGTGCGATAAAGTAGACTGCAGGGACGACGAACGAAATCCCAACAACCCGCCCCCATATTCTGTGTGCCCACTCCATGTAGTATATTGACTTGAACTCATCTAGACTCATATGTGGATTTAGAAGTTTAAATTCGGGCGAGGACCGGTATTTAACGAATTCCGAGTTCCAATCTTCGGCGTTGCTAGGCGGTAGAGATCCAGTCACCGGCTTCCATTCCGTAATGCTTAAACTTCATAGCGTCAGTAAAAATTGGTAGAACGGTCACTGATATGCACATACCCCGACTCCGTAAGCCGTGTCAAACCTCCAAAAACCACGATACCAAAGACACTTGCGGCGCTTCCCAGTAGCCAATAGGCCACCGCTTTATCACTGACATCGGGGAAGAATATCGCTTTCGTCTGGCTTGTTTTAATCGTTTCACTTAGGGACGAGAGAGGCGATGCCGTCTGCAGCTTTGACAAGAGGCCATTGCTGCTTGCTACAGAAGAACGCAATAGGCTAGAGCCGAAGGACCTGGACTTGGCATTCGCCTTCGAGACATGACGAAGACCCGGATTTGATAAGGAATTCCGGCACTGACAGCATGTAAAGTATTGCCTTGTCAGTCTTGGAGCTGTCCGTCGCAGAGCCGGCAGCAAGTCCAATGAAGAGGCCATATTAAGTGTGTATTTGTAAATCATATAGATCCCATAAAGAAATCGAAGTCGATCTCTGATTGCTCGGGCCTTAATCCTTGTCGCGGCTGAACAACCGACGCAAGCCGCAATCCTCTACTCCGTAGAAAGTACACAATCGATAATACTGAGCGTTTTGAAATCTCATATTTGTTCATGGAGCTCAAAGATTATTCCGAATCATGAGAGCTATCCTAAATCACCAGTCATGCGCGTGTCAGCGCAGCCAATATCTCAAAATGTTATAAAGCCCTTATTGCGGCGACATACACTTCCCTGCCGATTCTACTCATCCCTCTCCACCAATGCGCGCCTGAACGTACCAATCGAATACTCAAGCCATCCCCTCCTTCATCACACCTCTTCCTCCCTTTCGTACAGTCCCGAGTTCCCAGCGGATTCCCCTTCTACTCGTCTTAACCTCTTTCAAGCTATCAACAGCGCCCTAATTCACGCTCTTCGCTTTGATGAGAGCACGCTTGTCTTCGGCGAAGATGTGGCTTTTGGCGGTGTCTTCCGCTGTAGCATGAATCTTGCTACTGAGTTTGGATCAGAACGAGTATTCAATACCCCTCTGAGTGAGCAGGGGATCGTTGGATTTGCCATAGGATGTGCAGCGCAAGGAATGAAGCCGATAGCTGAGATCCAATTCGCTGACTATGTGTACCCGGCTTTCGACCAGCTGGTAAATGAAGCGGCAAAGTGGAGGTATAGGGAGGGAAAGACAGGAGGGAACATTGGGGGTATGGTAGTTAGGATGCCTTGTGGGAGTGTAGGGCATGGAGCACTGTACGCGGATCCTCCAGTCCATAGTCCGCATAGCATCGCTGAACCTACATTAGATATCATTCCCAGTCGCCGGAGTCTCTCTTCACCCATATCCCTGGATTACGGGTCGTGATCCCTCGCTCTCCAGCCCAGGCCAAGGGGTTACTGCTATCTTCCATTGCATGCAACGACCCTGTTATCTTCATGGAGCCGAAGATCCTGTATCGTGCTGCTGTAGAGCAAGTTCCTACAGAAGCATACGAACTACCTCTCTCGAAGGCGGACGTTGTAAAAGAAGGGAAAGACTTGACAGTCATCTCTTATGGACACCCGCTTTACACATGTTCCTCGGCCATAGCAGCTGCAGAAAAAGATCTTGATATTACTATCGAACTGCTAGATTTGCGAACGTTGTATCCTTGGGATAGACAGACTATCTTGCAGAGCGTGCAAAAGACAGGTCGGGCAATCGTGGTGCATGAGGCCATGGCTAACGCAGGAATTGGGGCCGAAGTAGCTGCTACGATACAAGAGGGAGCATTCTTACGCTTGGAAGCTCCCGTACAAAGGGTAGCGGGATGGGCGACACATTCAGGACTCGTTTTCGAGAGATTCAATGTGCCAGACGTAACTCGTGAGTACGATCAAGGCAGCCACCGAGCACAATAGCTGACCTAGATTCAAGGCGTATATGATGCTATTAAACGTACCATAGAGTATTGATCTTTTTCATTCGGCATTTAGGGTACTCTTCCAAGTACATAGGGTAGCTGGAGACTCTGAGATTGACCGTTTGAGGGCTCCAAAAGACTTGGTGACTCGGCGGTTTGAAGATGTGAGTACAACAAGAAGCTTTGGGCTACAAAGATCCTCTTCGGGTCGAGGTACCTCTATTGTTCACTCAGCCTTCTGGAACAATATTTACTGGATAGATTGTAGAGATAATCAATACTATATTGATGAGTAGCAAGTTCTCCCTATCCTTTGTTACCTACTAACATTTCCGATTGGAACAGTAGAAGCTTGTTAGCGCAAGCTTCTTGGTACGTTACTAATAGACCTACAAAGCTCTCCTCCTGCTATTGAGCCAGCTTTTGCACAATTCCAGATGAAGGTATGGTAAAGTTTTCGACAGGACACGGAATCTTATAGTGAGCGCATACACTTAGGACTTCGGCTACCAAGGGTTTCCCCTTTTGGAAATGTTGAGCCAGTCATATCATTTTATACACAGTGTGATTGTCCTGCTGGCGAAACAGCAACTGGGAAAATTTCAATGGCATTGTTTACAACCCTCGAAACAAATGGCCAACACAAAGACCCCAACACATTCTGGGGTGAATGAACTGCATGACTCAGAAAAGTCCGCACATTCATAAGCTATGATATTCACAGCTTGTGTTACTATTATCAGCCCTACCTAACACCTCGAGCTCACTCTTTAGTATTTCATCCTCCTTCCTCCAAGATACTTTCTTCTTCCTACAACCCCAGGTCAAGAATTACATACAACCAAAGTCAAGCAACAGCTCACTTGTAACTAACTTCTAGAGCGTACAGCTTACCTCTACAAGCATCCGCTTACTTTTCTCACATACTTGTTTGCACCTTGACCTTAACTCCGCGACACACTTACGTCGAGCAATTTCATCATCATAAACCCCCTTCTCATGTCTTATTACGAGTATGAGGATGTGCTCGCTGAGATGGAGTTTCCGCTACCCATAACACCGTCACCAGCCATAGGACCGACAATATCTCAGCTGCTCTACATGAAATCTTTCGAGCTTGTTCTCGCCCCCGTACGGTTCACCAACTTGATCGCGCAATCCATCAGCATGGTACTAGTACATGTCCTATCCACGTTCTTAGACGTTACCGGAACCATCCTGTCGTCAGGGATAGCCGTAACATGCGAGTTCTTGGGTAGCATTGGTGATTTCCTGATGTCGTTGCCGGAGGTGCAGGACCTAGAACTAGACTTTGGGTATGAGGTAAGTGAAGATGGATTATGTCTCTCTCCATAACACAGCACTGACAGTTTTCCTTTGCAAATCCAGCACTACAAGTGGAAGTTTCTCAGTGTTCTCGCGTTTATGGGTTCATTGGCATTTTTGAACTTCCGCCACCGACACACAAGACCGCGCGTTCGTCAAGATCTAGAGATTCTACTTGGTGAGTCTGCTGAGAGAGAGAAAACCCTCGAAGCCAAACTCCAGGAAGCCACTGAGGCTGGAGAGGAAAAGCAAAAAACGCAAGAGCTACTAGAGTCTCAGAGAGACGAACTACTTGAAGAGCGAATGGAAACGTTCAAAGAAAAAGCGGATCTCTGCAGTGAAGTCACCCTCCTTACTAACAAGTCTGGAAAATTGCAAGACTACGAGAAGAAATACAACGACCTGAAATGGCAGTTGGAGAAAGTTGAAAAGAAGGAGGACCGCATGAAGGGCCTCGAATCAAAGTGTCGGCGGATGGAGAAGCTGCTAGCAAAAGCCAAAGAGGACCAGGACGATTCGAAATCCCTGCAAATAATAACAGAGACCGAGGTTGAAACCCTAGAACGGTCCATCCAGCAGAAGGATGGAGAACTGAGCAAGAAGGAAACCGAACTAAAGGCTGCACGCCAGACAAGAAAAAGCGACGAAGTCGCTGTTCAGAAAGCCCATAGGATGGTGTTCCTGCTCTCAGCCAAGGCCCACAAAGAGCGACGTTCCGCGCTACAGACGCAACGTATGTATAGGCAAGCGAAGCAGGAGGCAAAGCACCTTGCTCCAACGGCCCACCAAGGCGACGCTCCAACGCCCCACGAGTGCGACCACTCGCCATACCTCAAGACCATAGGGTTGCAAGCGGACAGAATAGCCAATCTCCAAAAGGAGTCGAGCGCAGAGGCATCTTCCAAGATAGACGCTATCCCCGCAATCCCCGCCCACGTCTGCGACCATTCCAAATGTGGTCCGCTCGTAGAAATTCAGACGGAGGCGACCAAGCTTTCAGATGGCAAAGTGGATGAGCAACAGTCCGCTCTTGGTGGTTCGGCGTCGGCTCCTAAGCATTCGGAGAAGGAAGCCGTAGACTCAGATATTGTCGCCGCGGCTGCCGCCCACAGCGATCATTCCAACTGCGATCTGCTCATGGCAACCCAGAAGCAGTCTATAGAGCGTCTAGATGACAAGGTCGACGGGCTTCAGTCAGCTCTTGATAGTTCGGAGTCGGCTCGGAAGCGTTCGGATTTGCTCGCGGACAACCACAAGCGGAATACCAAGCGTTCAGATGATAAAGTGGACAAGCTGCAGTTGGATCTTGATCGTTCCGAGTCGGCTCTCGAGCATTTAAAGGAGGAATACGCGAAGTTGGAATCGACTATTGAGGATGATTTCGAAGAATACCTTGGCTCCGACAATGAAGAGGACAAAGATGAGCCGGTTACAGAGACGCCTGAGGTACCTCCGGGAGATCATGACCCTGATAATGAGGACGACGATGAAGAGGCAGCGGCAAAGGAAGCGCTTGAGGTAGCTCCATCAGGTTATGGTTCGGATGGTGAAGAGAACCAACAAGAGCCAGCTACGGATGAGGTACCTGAATTAGCTCCACCAGCGGCGCATGAAGTACCTCTGCCCGAGGCTACAGATGCGGATATCGAAGGTCAGCAGTCTTTACTGGAAGATCGAGACGCAACCATTGACCGGCTCCGGGCCAATCTAAAGGACGAGGAAGCTCGCCGAAAAGCTCTCGAAGCTAAGAACGCGGAGCACGTCTGTGACCATTCGCATTGCAGCAGCCAAGCCAACAAGAAGGATGGACGCATCCAAGAACTTGTCGATGAGCTGATTGCTCAAAAGCAACGTGCAAAAGGACGAATCGAGGAACTCCGCGATGAGCTGACTACTGAGAAGCAGAGTCTGGAAGGACACATCCAAAAACTTGACAATCAGCTAATTAGTGAGAAGCAAATTTTGGAAGGACATATCCAAGGACTCGACAATCAGCTGATTACTCAGAAGCAAAATTTGGAAGGACGCATCCAAGAGCTCGAGAACCAGCTGAGTACTCAAGAGCAGAGTACGGAAGAACCCAATACTTGTCTGGAGACTACTCGGATGGAGAAAGAGATGGCCCTTACAACATTGGCTAATGAACGCAAAGCTAATGAGAAGAACCGCCAGATCGCTAACTTGAGCACCATGATGACCGCTCCCTCAAAAGGAAACGAAGTGAGAGACTTGAAGAGAGAGCTATATGCGAAGAGGCTCCAGTGCGAGGGTCTGCAGCTATCGTTGGCAGATAGGGACGCAACCATTGCCAGCTTGAATGGGGATATATCCAAGGCAGGCAATCAGTTCAACGACCTCAAGCTGTTCCTTGGAATGTCGAGCGATTACGGTATCACAGATGTTGAGCGTGAGCTCAAACAACAGAAAGCCGCATTCGACAGTCTCGGTCACGAGGCTAGAAATCATGTTTGCGATCATTCCGAATGTCACTATACTCGTTCACAGCTGGAGCTCCAAACCGTCACGCTACAGCAGGCTTTAGACAATGCGGATGGAAAGTATGCAGTGTTGGAGAAAACGGTCAAGGAGATGGACACGGCCATCAAGAGGCGCAATGCCCAGATAAAGAGCATGTCAGTGGTGGACACAGAAAAGGAAGAGAAACACCAGCAGTTGAAGAAGAAGCTGCTTAGCGACATCGAGGTGGCAAGGGGTCAAGCGGGACTACGATATGAGACCAGCCAACCTGGATATCGGCCTTTACGTGACCAAATGCTCGACATGAAGGCGACGCTCGACACGACGAAGCAGAACCTGGAAAAGACGACACAGGAGCTCAGAGATCGAACGCAAGAGAGAGACCACGAGATGAACTGCGCCCTTGGTTTCAAAGAGGACTCAGAGAGATTCGCCGCAAGCGCCATCCGAGAACAGGCGGCATATCGCGACTGCATGAAGGCCCGCGATGAGCTGGCCAATCAAAAACAAAGTTGCGAGCAGGAGATTGAACGCCTGAGACTACAGATGGCTGAGCTGGCAAAGTAGAACCGCGACTTGACGATTGAAGTCGAGAAGGAAGAGCCTAAGAAGAATGGTAGAGCCGATGTATAGAGACCCCCAAGTTTATACGATGGCTAGAACGGCATGTTAATGGCGCCCAGCTGTGAAAAGGACGATTCGGCTAGAGCGCTGGTGCATATGGTTTCTGTTGAGCTCTCGGCATACGAGAGTTTTTTTAATGGGCGCAGGTCATGGAGAGCAGGACGAGGTTTTCAGCATTTCTGGTATTTCTCGGTTTGTCAGTGGGTTTATTCATGTTGCTGCGTATCATCTTGTAAAGGACGTGTGGAGTGTTTCTTAGTTATTTCTTGTACTTTGGGGCGTTCATTTTATTTCCAGTATTCCTTGTGATTTCGGGCTTTGAAGGTATTCCAGCATTGGTTTGGGACCCCTGGAATTGCTGAGGTGTTTGGGGGTTTCTAGTGATTTGATAGAGCAGTCAAGCAATGCAAGACCTTAGTTACCAATTCGGCATGTTCATATCTCAGTGTATATGAGTGAGGTGAGCGGTTACAGTAGACCGAGTAGATAGCAGTAATTGGCTATCCTGTATGTAACTGGTAAGCAAACCTTCAAGTGGCCTGGCGGTTAGAGCTCCCCCCCCCAACACCCCCCTGTTGCCGATTAAATGTCGGTCACACTACATTATAACAGTTTTACCGCCGCCCCCTGACGTTCAAGGGTCCAGTCGTTGAAGAAGCACCTCCCTACAACAGTTCGGCACTCCTCAATAATCGTGAAACCCGCCGTGTCTGCTAGATCAGCTCAGACGCTTCAGAGCAAGTCGATTCATCGCCAGTGTGACACGCTGACGTTCCATCTTGTCTTACTATGTAGTACTGTTGACAGTAGTTGTCCCGTCAGTCATTACTCTCACCCTCGTTTGTTGCTACTACTCTGTGTTCGGTTCACGATAGACAACCTCTCATTCCTCGACTATACATTCGCAGCGCGCAATTCACCATCGTACCGCTACCCAGCATACTCGTACAAGGAGCTTCAACAAAAACGAAGCATTCGCTCCTACTATTGACAGACGCTCCGAGACATTGGATATCTGCCTCATTGACAGCCTTCGTTATAATTCCCCCTCTTGTTCCTATTGTTGAGGGCATCAATAGAGAGATAGAAAGGACCGCATTCACCGCGCGCAACAATGCGACACACACAGGCGCCACCCCTCCAATGAACCTTCACCCCTTTTTGAAGTCACCATCGCCCTCACTTCGCTGCAGAATTTCAACTGATGTTCGACGTAACCCACGCGATTGTTGGGCCTACATTCCTTTGCGGCCGGACCGTATTCCTCCATTCTCCCCGATATCGATACACAAGCTTCTTGTTTGTCTCCTTCCTCGAAAGCGCATAAAAACTGTGTTATCAGAGCGTCAAGACCAGCTTGAGCGCTCTTGCAGGAATGAACTGCTGCGGTGAACGTGAGAAACTGCGGGATATAAAGGCAGAGCAAAAGTGGGATTATATTGTTAGTTGGTTACGGTCAATTAACGGCTCCTCGCTGACAACCTCGTGTGCAGAACTTGTCAGACTTCAAGTCAAGTTCATGCTGGACTGGCTTTTCCTACGGCGTCCTCTACATATCTCTGGTCATCTCAGTCGCCGTATACGGGGTTGATACTTTTACCGCTGCGAACCTCCTGTTCTTCAACCGTTGGAGCGGGCAGGTCAAACCGGTAATCCCGTTCAAGATCTCGAAATGGATTTTTGCTGGGTGCATCCTTCTCTCCTTCATCCTCCTCATTTACAGGTGGTTTAAAGCGATCCGCGCAATCAAAACGGGCATAGTCGCTGCAAGTTATCTCGATCCCCTTGCTGTCAGGGTACAGAGTGTCCGCACGGGCGCCAATGGCCGAGGTTGGAGAAGGTTTCTGGTCTTTACTGCCCTGACCAAGCATAGGAAGGGTGCCGAATATGTGGCTCTCTTCACTTACTTTTCGTTCGAAGGTAAACCACAACGCTTGACTTTCCATTACCCCCGTTGCTGAATTGTTCTAGCATGGTTGCGCATCGTCTTCGCCGAAGGTCCTCGACAAGTCATAAATGCGTTGACATTATATTCTGTGATGCAAGCGAACCTTATACCGGAAGGCGAACACGCTGCCAATCATGGCCACAGCGCGATTGGACAGTTTTTCGTCAACGTCCAGATACTGGCAAACAACAACCGACAGCAAGCAGCGATACTGTTCAGTATGCTGTTCACACTCGTAATCTGGGTGTTCTCGGCTTTGGGTTTGATAACTGCGGTACTGTTCTATCTCGTCTTCCTGTGGCATCATATTCCCAGTGCGGATAATGGCCTCTCCAGTTATTGCAGAAGGAAGGTCGATAGTCGACTACACAGGATAGTTGGGGTCAAGGTCAACAGGGCTCTGGCAAGGGAGGACAAAGCCCTGACCAAACAAGATGTGAATGATGGCATGATCGGGGGAAGACCGCCAGTCAAGCGACAGCCAACAGTGCCTGTCTTAGACACCCAACAGGATGATAAACTACAAGAGATGCCACTTCTACAAAGGCAGGGAACTCAAGCGACACTACCACCTTATACATCATATCCAGCATCCCGCAACCCCAGCGACTCAAGCTCTGTGGTTCGAGAGCCAGCAGTCCCGAATATCTTCACCGACCGGCCAACCGCACCCGAGAGATCGGCTACGCAGAACTCGAATCGATCTGACGCCAGCTATGCTTCCGATGCGCCCCTCATCCGTGCAGCGAGTGACATGGCTTACGGACGGCCTGGGTCAAACTTCTCGAGGCCTCCTCCTTCGAGAACGGAATCCGAACGCAGCAACTACAGCAATAGGCCACGAGTAGGCCGGAGCGACACATATAACTCTCAAGGCACACAGCGATATTACAACACAGAATGGGGACGCGAATCCTCCCCTCCACAGAACGGTTCATATGCACCGCCTCGTGGTCCTCCATCCCTTCAAAACACTGGCCTGAGCGACTATGCACAATCGACACCGCTTCCGTTCCCAGCACAGAGCCGTAAACCTACCCCCCAAAACCTCCCCTTGGACGCCATAGGGAAACGCACCCCCACACCCACGAACAGATATCTCCCTCCCCCTATGCCTGTCCAGGAGTTTGAAATGCGCCCTCAACCGCCACCCGCTTCCTCCACTGGACCACCAGAGATCACCAACAGGGGCTATGTCGCCTTCAACCCCTCTCTCTACACGACCACCAACCCCACCACCTCCAACGTACCCCCGGCTTCCCTACCCTCCAGAAATATCACCCAACCTAATCGGCAACTACAACCAGACTATACCGGCCAACAATCAACGCCGCAACGGTCAGGCACAGCGCCACTGCCGCAGACGATCCCGTATGATGACAGCATCTACGACGAGTACAGAAAGGAGCGCGAGCCGGAGAGGCCAGGCAGGGCGGCGACGGCCGGGCCAGGAACTTGGAACGGCCAGGCGCCACCTATCCCTCGTGCAGCGACGCCAAGTTCCGCTGCTTGGAACGGCGGGAGGAGGAACCGACCCGGTCCGGGTCAGTATGTGGAGCCACCGATGCCTGCGAGAGCTGGGACTGCTGATCCCTACAATGCGCGGCAGAGACAGGATCTACCCGCGCGAGTCAGGACTGCGGATCCGGAATGGGGTGGGCAGAGGAGGTATGGGCCTGGTGGCGGGCCGGAGCGTGGACCTGGGTTTTATCAATTTTGATTTTAGTTTTTTGGATTAGTCTATGGTTGGAGATACCCCTTTACGATGTTATGATGAGGATTGTTGGGATTGGGTATTGGATCGCAATATTCTAGCGGAATCTTGGACTTGTTGGAGAGGAAGCTGGGTACGATCTAACTTTGGAAGACTCCAAGACCTAGGTGTTGGATAAGATAGCTCCCAAGTTTACGGGTCTTGATAATAGAGAGTGCCGCGGTTGAGCCGACTTGATCGTATCAAGATTTGATGGAAAAACGGATACGTTTCATGTGTGCTCTCTATGCATGTCCCTGTGATGTGTTTCTAATTCTCCCCTGGTGCTCCTTCTCTACCTCGCCCTCCTCCCCCGGAAAGCGTACCCATAGCCCCACTCCCACGCCCACAACCACCTCCAAAACCTCAACCACCGCAAACAATCTCTCTTCAAGCCCCAAACACCTACAATCTCTACCCGCTAGCACTAACGAAAGAGATCCAGAGCCCTCTCGTAGGTAACATGTACTAGTTTGTAAACGGGGCTAAATGAACGGAAGGGATGGGGGGGGGGGGTTCTTGGTAAGATAGGGGGTTGAAGGAGTGGTTGGATGTTGAGGATGTGGAAGGATGTGTGGATGGGTCAGACCGGATGGGGGTTTTTTCGAGTCGACAGAGGAAAGGGGTAACGGGTGGGTGGAGAAGATCGAAAGGGAGTGTTAGGGGGGACGAGAATCCCGGTCTGAGAGCTGGAGAGGGTAAAGACACGCGGGGAAGGTGGAGGAATAGAAAGATCTCGGGGTTTGACATTGCATAAGTCGGAAAAAAGTCGATTGCTCTGGAGTATGGGTGAAAGAGAGAGGTAGTAGTGCCGACAAGAAAAACCGCTTCGGTGTCCGAAAATGACACAGGCGTCACTACAGCACTATCCTTCAACGTGAGCGAAGCAGCCATGTCTTGACAATCTTGCGCACTTATATCTTGATCCCTAAGAACGCCCTTTTAGTACACGAAACAAATTCCGCTATGCAAACCCCCATCCTTTCCCTATTCTAATAGACATAACAGGGTGCCTTCCACGTCATCCCTGTTCTTCCCAATCTGCCCCTTCGCATGGGCCTTTGAGATCGAAGGCGCCAGGAGTGGAGTATATTATGCAATCGCGTAAAGAATCGAACAGGAGACCTAGGCAAGCATGGGCGATCGCGAACCCCCTTCCATCGCGGATGGTGGTGGTGAAGGGGCTGGAGGGGGAACCTAGGGGGTATGGTTGATTAGAGAAAGTGCATATGAGGGTTGTTAGAAGGCGACTTACATCTAGCCGTGTGTTCTCTGCCATCATTCTCTGGATGCCGATGCCCACACCCTCGATTACTGCTAGTAAGCATGCGCACCCTATTGCTGAGTTTCGCGCTGCTTTCATTCCTCCTCTGACTGCCAGGGCGCCGCCTGTGAAGAATCCTGCGATGACTATTCGTACCCATCGTCAGCCCAAACCCCTCTAAAGCACCCTTCTCCCTCACTCCCTTCCCCACTCAATCTTCCCTCACTCCGCTCCTGCAGGTGCACTCACTAGCATTATACGGATCCTCCTTCTTCCGAATTCCCTTGACCGCGCAGTCAAACGTGCTGAACAAACCACCCCAGACTCCAAAATTGCCTCCCAGAACCGGAGCGCGCGCTTTGATGGCTGTGAGGGCGCCGATGCGACGTTCGCCGTAGGGCGAGTTACGGAAGCCTTTTACGCCGTGCCAGACGGCGCCGCCGATGCCCTGATGAAGCATGTTAGCGCTGCTGTCTGAACCAGAACAAGTAGAAAGCGGCCTAGAGAGGGGGCCTATCGAATGGAGCTGGGGTGGTTGGGACGTACTCCCATGCAAAAGGCACCGCCAAAATCACTAAGGGCGACCCATGGGCAAGGATCTCGTGAGTGATCCATACTGTGTTATGACTTCGTGGCCGAGAGTATTAGAGGTGGAGAGGTTTGAAGGGTGAGCCTCAAAGGCTGGCTCGAACAGTCGTGGTCACTAGCAGAATATGGAGGCCTAGTAGGATTGTATAGAGAATTAGGCCAGTGGTGTAGCTCGATACCGTAGCTCAGGAAATGAATTTGTGCTGTGTACTTGGCGTTGTTGAGGATAAGGTCCTATGGATTCGAATCAGAGAACTCAGGAAGGCGATGATGCTCGGAACTTTTTGTCTCGCTTCAAGTTGCCGTTTTAGCCCAACACCTGTGACATCTCAAGATGCTTTCCTAAAGATTCAACGAGATATGCTGTATTCTACCAGTATTAAGGTGACATTTTGACTATCCTACTTAATCTACTGATTGATGCTTGAACCGCTCGCTCTAAGGGTATCTACAGAACTTCAATCCTTCAAATTCCACGCAACTTTGCGTACGCGAATAATATCCCCATTCATCTTAAGGGGAGCTCCCGAAACACCTTTGCGAATATCTGCCGGCTCTTGTACAAGTTAGATAGCCGAATTCTTTCGTTGTCCAAATGAGCATTATCGCTTGCCTGACCGCAGGGGAGATGTGCTGCTGGCGCATCGAATTCTTGCTCCAGAAAACGAATGGCTGGAATCGAACCACCTTCACGGATATAAAGCGGTTTTGGTGGCATTTTGGTGGCGAAGTATTGCTGCGTCTTTCCAACGTCGTGGTCACTGGCACCGTTAATCTCTGCTGTCGCCTGCCAATGTTGGTCGCTGCTCTTTGAAAGAGTCGAAGACGTTACGGGGGAAACCTTAGGACTCGTAGGACCATTCGTCAGCTTTTTTAAGGCTGGTTCCTTAGTAGGGGCAGATCCACGCCGCTTGTGAGCAATGGGGCCCCAGACTTCTATTATGGCTTCCTCGAGGATTTGAAAAATCCAATTTTTTGGGTCACCAAGCCATGGCTCAGCTTGATGATTGATCTTTACAGTGAGGCTGTTGGTAGTGTGCAGCTTCTCAAACGCATTGTGCAGGACTTTCCGCAACGATTTATCTATTGCTGTGGTTCGTTGATCCGGTACTAGCCGAATCGACAAGTCTGCGGTCGCGAGACGGGAAATAATAGTCGAATTCGCAGGTCCTGAAGTGTTGATGCGGTGTATCGTAAGTGATGGCTCTCTCCACCTTGCCTTGAAGGACTCTGTGAGACTTGCAGCATCCCCAAGGCTCGGATCACGACGAAGTAGCGTCTTGCTTATCGCTTCGTACCGTTCGTTTTCTGCTTCTGTAACAGGAAGTATCGGGTCGTAAAAGCCAGGGATATTAACTTCCCCATTAGCGCCTGTCAGCAGTGCGAGCAGTGCCACCAAATCTTTTGCTGCTTCATGTATGAGATGACTACCGTCGACGCCGCTATGCAGATCAGGTCGGTCGCTTTTAACCTCGACCGTGGCATGCACCACACCTCGGAGGCCGTACGTGAGGCAAGGAAAGTTGTCATCGAGCCAGTAGCTGTTTGCCAGCAAGATCCAGTCAACGTTACCAATCACATGTTTGTTGTTCTTGATTGCCGCCTGAAAGCCCCGAGACCCACATTCTTCCTCCCCTTCTATCAAGAAGACAATGTCAGAGCTAAGTTCCTGTCTAGCAACAATATCAGCTACAGCGTAAATCGCTGCTAGTACAGGACCCTTGTTGTCCGATACGCCTCTTCCATATAGATAACCATTAGTGCCATGCATCTTGAAAGGATCTTCGATCCAATGCTGAGTTCTGTTTTCAGCTGTGACAACATCGTAATGACCGTAGAAAAGTATCTTCTTTGCTCCTCCCGACTTCCCATCCTTGCCCCTAAATCGGGCGAAAACCACAGGATTTCTACTATCTTCGGTAACAAACATCTTCGTGTCAGCGCCGAAAGTTTTGAAGAGGTTCCTTAGCCAGGAAGCTCCGCTTCGGCAATCCTTAGCATATTCTGGCTTTGAAGATACCGTCCGATATGAGACAAATTCCGAAAGGGCCAGGAGAAGATGTTCTAAAGATACTGATCAGTCGTTTACAAATGCATTCAACAGGTAAACACTCATACCATTACTTGCTGTCGGTCTCTTTCCTGCATCTTTAACGTAGTCGCCGATGTTCCAAATAGCGATGCAGTCATCATTCCCTCCAGTTACAAAGATTTCTTTGTCGTCATAATGAGCGATAGCGGAGGCAAGAATAAGCTGATCATGAGCTTTCCATCTAGTAACGCATTCATACCTCGAGTCAAATTGCTGGGAAGGTTATTACTGCTTGCCCGAAAAACAACGTCACGATCAATACATACCTTAGCAAAACCATTGGCGCTACCACTGAAGAGAAGTCCACGACTGACGGCTAGTGTTAACACATCTGCTGTATGAGCCCTAATCCTTCGGATCATCTGATGTGTATCAAGGTCCCACACATTGATATCCCCCTCAAGACGTCCGCTGTATAGCAACTTTCCGTCAAGTACTATGGCCAAGATGGAGTCGTCGCCATTTTCGAGAGTCACCGCTTTTTTGATAGAGCCTCCCGAACTCTTATCTAGAGACCACAGCTTGATTGTTCCATCACCACCACCGGATATCAAAGTTTCGTCGTCTGATCGACCGCTGTTCAGGCCTTTAGTTAGAAGCATACAGTAAACATATCCATAATGCGCATATTGCACAATATTATCTTTATCGATTTCCAGGACTTGTCCTCCCTCCGCTTCCAGCTCGGACGCAGTGAGCGGACGGGGCGTAGACACTCCACCGGGGCCTTTGGAATCAAAAAATCGGTGATTTCTCTGAGACGGATGTGAAGAAAAATCTAGTGGGGAGTTGATTCCCGTCTGTGACAAGCTATACCACTAATAAGGGTTAAGAATAATATATATATCTGTAACTAGAAGGTAAGGTTGAACAATACCTGTATGCTGGTATTTTGTGCCCCTAAGTAGACGGTCTGCAGACTGACGGAATACGCAACGCAGAAAACATCACCAATATCGTAGGTGGAGTAGATTGAGAATAGCCGATTTAATGTCTTTGTGCACCATACCTGGGGTTGGATTGGTCAGCGTAGGCGATAGAATCTGCAGTCGTAACTTTCATACATTTACTATAGCGTCCCCAGCACTTGAAAAGAGCCGTTCTTTGTCCGCCGAGAGAAAAAGGCAGAGAACGCTGCCTCTGTGCGCAGGTATCGTTGAGAGAAGTTCATAGGTGTCCAATGTCCAGACCTAAGCGTCGGAGGTAAGCTGTTACACCTCTTTATGCGGAATCTCATCGCATACCTTCACTTCGCCATCCTGAGTGCCCGCATAGATGTATGAGTCGGATACGACAAGTGCAAGTATTGACTTTTCGTTCTCGACCTTGTGGAATAGTATCGGGTTGTGAGGGCCGGTCCCACGATTTGTAGGTATCGCACAGGCTCCATTCAAGTCAATCGTAGCATCTGAATTTTCCGCAATCGTATTAATTGATGATCCATTTACGTGGGATGTGAGGGTTGGAACAGTAGCAACCATTGCAGAACATTTGAAGCTAAAGTCGACAAAGGCAGTAAGCAGCACGTGCAGTTACTGTACTAAGGTAGAGTACATACAAGTAGTGCAGCGCGCTAGGCGGGTAACGGCAGGTCCCGCAGCCTAAAAACCTGCTGGACTTACCGAGCAAATGGCACTCAGGGGTATCGTCTGGTCTCCAATCATCCAGACAGTGGCCTGGAACAGCATCCTCCACTCGGACAGCCGCCGACTCTTCTGACCCGGTTTTGAGTTGAGCCATGGAGTCAAATGGAAGAGATGCCCTTTCTTCGCCAGCCACTTATTTTGGACCTGCGTTGATTCAATAAGCTTTCAAGGATAGGTACCTCAAGCAGTGTGTTATCTCCTCAGATCTCTCTTTGTAGCGGCAAGGGCGTTTCAAGATCGCGGGAATCCTGCAAGATACAGTCATGAGTGTGGGGCAAGAGCACGCACGATTGCGGTTTGGAGGAAACGCGATTGAATGATTGAAGGATCAGCAAACAACCAAACCCTACTCAGACCGGGACTCAAACCTAATATGTTTTCACCTGACAAAGTCTTGATCAAGCTAGAGGTTTTTGACCGGAATATTGCTGTACTATGAGCTGTTCTTGACGTGCTGAGTGGATCGATTGGACCAGTCTTCCATGTTTGAGAAACAAAAACAATGTTGTTTTCAGTACGCAGCGGGAACTGGCACACACCCAGAAACCACAAGGTCTCAAGCACTAGACGTGTGTCACCGATGTTGCACCAACCAGACCGCCATGTTCGAAATATCTTAGACTTCTTTTCGGTTTTTTCAGCTATCAAATGACTACAAACCCCTCATAACGATATTCCACATAGCGATATTAGTGTGTATGTATGCCCGCGTTTTATAACGATATCCTCCTGGTAACGATGTGGTTAGGTGGAGTTCTGGACATCGTGATAGCCAGGTCTAACTGTATAATCATAATATTTGACAAACGAAACGTCTGTACACCTATTACATCATGGACAACTTCATGTGGCTGAACATGTTTGAGAAGAGGTTGTGCTCATAAATGCACAATACCTACTTGTACTAGGTATTACGGTTAGGGCACGAATAAAACCGCTTTTTCTACAAAAAGCATGTATAATACCTCTTAGCGGCTTTTTTGCTTTGCTTTTTTGGTTTTTTATTATGTAAGCTAGACATGGATTATGATAGGAAGGTTCACCTTGCTGTTGACCCCTCGCTGTCGTCAGTTCTACTAGCTAACCTGCTTGCAGACCCCTACCTCTCTACCTTCAGCAATGCCTCCGCAACGTGGCGGTAGGCCTTTGAACCAGCTCGTCGTCGATAACTTCCAGCAGATAATCGTACCTGGAAGGCTTACTACTGTTCAGTGCCGTCACTGTCATATGGCCGGAACGAACGCTTAATCGGCCGAAGGACCTAAAAAGGAAGCTTCGCTATACACAGAGCATTGAAATTGATGAGGAGAAGCTATGTGAAATGGAGGATAGACTGTTGCAGGAGGAAATTGCTATGGCCAGGCTAAATCCTTCGAGCGAGGATACCCTCAACGAGTATTTGAATAGCGACGGCCAGGTGCTTTTGAAGCTTCCTTTACATGGTGAAGGGGTCAACCTGCAGGCAAATTAACCCCTCTATTAATTTGCTACTATAAATATAACCCCTGTGTTTTAAACCTCATCAAAAAGCGTGTACAAAACACGCTTTGAGCTAGCCTAAAGAAGGTAGTCAAAAAACATGTTTTAAACATGTTCGTGCCCTAATTACGGTGCTTGAGCATACTACGGCCACCGCCGCGTCACCTATTTGTGGTACATTTTCCCTCCTCAGCTGACATTAGTATTCGTGAAGAGTCCATCAATCACGTGTGACCCTGACATACATTGAGAACCAGTCAGAAGGAGTTGAAAGAAGCCACACGCGCGCCACGGTGGCTGAGTAAATGTAAGCGCGTACCTTAGGCACTGAAGCTAAACCTGCAGATGAGTAAAGCCCAATGAAAGACAGAGGATGCCGAATCGGAGTGTGACAACAAAGAAACAAGTCACCAGCGCCTGAGGCTTGCCAATGTTCTACAAGTTAATGGTTGGCCGATCTGTGAAGTCTCAATGCTTGATGATGTCTTTAGGACTAGGGTTGTATTCAGATCAATCCCTCACACATCAGTGAAGAAGCAGCGGCTACCTCAAGTAACTCCATGTTTCTCTTCAACTGCGTCAAGTATCACTGAATGACAAGTTCTCGCTCCCGCCTGTGAATAGTCTCTTTGTCATACCATTATAGACAATTCCTTTGTCCTCTACTAGCTATAGCAACAGAATTTTACCAGCTGCTATCTTTGCTTTTCGAGAACAGTAATAGCCGTATACCAATAACATTTCAGCACCAGCAAGGTTTCGAAGCGACCATCGAAAGAAACATCCTTGACTGGCTTCAGGGGACAAGTGGCTACTGCAATATAATCTACCATGGCGGCTTTGATTCAAACCATAGCGATAGTCGACAAATCTGGGAAGGCAGTTAGTACGGTAAGCGTTTCTATACCCCACCAATAATCTACATGTTGTCTAATTCAGTCTTCACAGAGCAAGCACTTGGTCAACGTCTTCAAAGAAGCCAAATCTGCATACCGTGAGAGGAAAGCGGAGGTTGTCGCGGGCCGACAAGCCCATACTGAGGAGAAGAGAGTCCGTCGGGCGTTGAAAGGATACACCATAGAGGATGATCGTTCCCATAATTCGTCTCGGAAACATGAGAAGTCCAAAAATTCGAGTCGAAGGCCGATGGGAGACCGCCAGCGCTCGGATGGCTCTGTCAAAAGTGAAACGAGCCCTATACACCCGTCATCACCGCGCCACTTTGACCAGGACTCGTATACCCCAGCCTCGGAGCCCCGAGAAATGATCCGGCGCCATAGTGCTCGAGATGGCGACCTCATGCGTCCCCACGGCCCACCGAGATCGATGACCAGTCCTGCAGACATAGACATGGATTTAGCCTACGGTGACATACCGCCACCTCTTCCTGTGACCTGCTTTGACGACGAAGCCGAATTCAAAGGTCTTGTTGGAAAAGTCAAGAAGTTGCTCGAGGAAGCCGACTGTCTCCAGTATTCTGCAACCGCCATCATTGCCTCACTGCAGAAAAACCCTGATGCAATGGCTGCTGTAGCACTGACTCTGGCCGAGATCAGCAATATTGCCTCGAAAATGGCACCTGGAGCTTTGCTGGCTATGAAAGGCAGTGCTCCAGCAGTATTCGCTTTGTTAGCAAGCCCACAATTTCTGATCGCCGCTGGTGTCGGTGTTGGTATCACCGTGGTTGCCCTAGGTGGATACAAGATCATCAAGAAAATCAAGGCCAAGCATGCCGAAGATACAGGCATGGATGAAATGCTTGAGTTTGATGGAGATATTAGTAGGATCGATAGCTGGAGGCGTGGCATTGCAGAGGTGGAAGAGCAGAGTGTTGGAACAAGCGTCGACGGAGAATTCATCACGCCTCAAGCGGCCGCGCTGTCCAGAGTGAATTTACAGGAAGCGGAAGGGAGAAAACCTCATCGCAAAAGTTCGTCCAAATCCAAGAGCAGCAGCTCCAAAGACTCGAAGGCAAGCGGGAAGTCAGAGAAGGAGCCTAAGGCGAAAAAACCATCCCCACTAAGGTTGATGTTTAAGTGATGGGGTATGTTCGAAGCATTTTCTGAAAGCATTTTAGCGGAGATATTAATGTCTCGATTATGGTGGAAGATACTATGTGTACAGTAAAATAGTTAGTGAGAGACAAAAACGTTAACCCAAAGGCTCACTGTATGCACCAGCGTTTCTCATGTCGAACTTGTAGATAGTACGGAGTAGCGCTTTGCGATTCCCATGGCTGTAGAGAGTACCTTAGGTAGAGAGTAGGTAGCTCTACATTAGCGCTAGTTCAGCCCTATCAAGTGCCGTGAATTCGATTTTGAGCGAACAGTTTACGATACAAAAAATCAGTCGGGTTCCAAAACCGGTGACTGGAAACGGTAGACAGTATGCAAAGCCTACGCTCTCGTGCAGGTGTTTTGCGTCATGTCTATTCCCAATGGTATGGTGCCTTTGCCTAGTTACGGCAACAAGACCACCGATGCCTTGACTGCAGGGCATGCTTCGAACGATGGTCTCGACAGGGTCTCGTCAACATCCAATGGGACAATTAATAAAGCAGGAGAGCGCGATGAGACATTTCTTGAAAAGATTATGTCCGACAACTCTCAATCCTCAAGTGCACCCTTGAATCCGCAGCAGTACCCTTCATCAGACCCTGCTCCCAATCCATATGTACAAGTTGGCGCGCAAATGAAAAACCCTTATCAGATGCAACAGGGAACAACAGTAGGAGACCTAATAGCTGACAACGACGGCGAAGAACTAGATAGCTGGCACTCCGCAGAAGACGACTCCAGTGGTCCAGCATTGTCCACTCCATCACCCCAGCTACAGGCTTCTGATGCAAGCTCTGAGAATGGATATATAAGCTTGGAATACCATGGGCCCATAAAGACCCCGACAGAGGCGCGAGACGATAGGAAAGAGACGGTATTGAAGCTGTCGCCTGCTATGATACACGAACTCACCTCTTCGCCGGAGTCATTGCCCTTACATTTGCACTCGACAAAGAAGGGTTCTGCCCAGGCTTCACAGCAGATATTGAGGAATGATGCAAGTTCGTTTGCTGCAGAGCGTCCTGACCAGGAGATCCAGGACAACATCGTGGAAAGGTCACAGAAGACATATACATCTGGTAGCGCTAATGCAATTTCACCTACAGGCAGAGACGCATCCCAGTCAATCCGAACCCCATATTTGACCAAGGGGGTCGATCATGTTTCTAGGCCGTATGGGTTTTCCCGCACCGTGTCAACCCCTCCACTAAGAAGAAGCAAGTCATCTTCGAAATTTCCGTCTGCCCAACTACCTCCATCGATGGGGTCGAGGCATTCTCGCGCAGTACCTACACCTCTTCAATTTAGAGACCACAGGGTTGAAGGCAAGGCTTCTGCATTAGACGGGCCCATGCCATCACCTATGCCTCAATCAATACCTCTGCCACCACTTTCGTTGCCTACGTATCTCCAACTTGAGCTGTCCTCACACAGACCATCACCACTATATATACATCGTTCTGCGTCAAGTGATTTCCCATACGAGTCCTCACGTATCAAGATCGAGCGTCTCCAGAACTTCCTTCTTCTTCCACCTCAATTAGAACAAGTCCTGTGGTTCGGCGCACTTGCTTGTCTAGATTCCTGGCTTTTCTCATTTACAATCTTGCCTCTACGTTTCTTCAAAGCGCTTGCCCTCCTCGCACAATCTTGGGGTAGGAATCTGGCGACGGAGATGGAGTTCATTGGAATTTTCATTCACGCTGGAGCAGGCAGAATGTGGCGGAGAAGGCGGCAGAGAGATAGCACGACTGCTCCAGGAACTCCTCCTTCTGCCAAGGACACAACTTTCACGAGCCCGATAACTACTGGGGTTTCCGCCAAACCGCCCGAATTTTCCTTTCCTAATGACATTGACAAAGAGAATCCGAGTGCAAGCCATTCCCATCCTCAACCGAACCATAAACGTAGCACTTTTCAAAAACATAGAAGATCCAAATCTATGCCATCAGCACTGCTACCAGATCACAAGGCGGACATCCTGAAAGGACTTCTGATCATCATTAGCTGTACCATCTTGATGTACTTCGACGCCAGCAGGATGTACCATAGCATACGTGGGCAGGCTGCTATCAAGCTTTATGTTATCTACAATGTTCTCGAGGTTAGTCTTTGAGACACTTATTCTACTGACAATATCAAGCTAAGCAGTTGCCAGGTCTGTGATCGCTTGTTCTCGGCTCTTGGTCAAGATGTGCTTGAATGCCTCTTCTCGAAGGAGGCCCTGGAGCGGAAGCCAGACGGCCGCAGTAAAATCTTAAGACCATTTTGGCTATTTGTCCTTGCGCTCCTGTATAACTTAGTCCACGCAACAGCGCTATTTTATCAAGTCATCACGCTCAACGTTGCCGTCAACTCATACTCGAACGCGCTTCTTACTCTTCTGATGTCCAATCAATTTGTCGAGATCAAGTCCACTGTTTTTAAGAAATTCGAGAAGGAAAACCTTTTTCAGCTAACATGCGCTGATGTTGTCGAACGCTTCCAGCTTTGGTTGATGCTCACCATCATCGCTTCCAGGAACATTATTGAAACCGGAGGTCTGAGTCTTGGCTTTTCCGACAGTGGTACAGGTGCTCAATCAGCCTCTGCTCCTGTTCGAGGCCCAAGCATCTTACCAAAGAGCTTCACATTGCTTCCAGACTGGACTGGGCAGGTTATGGGACCTTTCGTGTTAGTTCTTGGAAGTGAAATGCTAGTGGATTGGATCAAACATGCGTACATCACCAAATTCAACAACACCAAACCTGCCATCTACGGAAGATTTCTCGATGTCTTAGCCAAAGACTACTACTCAAACGCATTCGCCGATCAAAACCTCACCCGCCGTCTCGGCCTCCCAGTCATCCCCCTTTCATGTCTCTTTATTCGCGCCTCCGTTCAAACCTACCACATGTTCCTCGCTACCCACATGCCGCCTCGCCAACCTTCAACCGCGACATCCCTCTTCGTCGACTCCGCAACCACTTCCCCGGCCACCACCGCAGCCTTCCAACACATCGACTACATGGTCCGCCGCGCCCTCGGCCGCTCCACATTCGGTGCTGGTGACCCCACGCTGGCGTCAGAAAGTAGCGGATGGAACACCGACGATGCAATAGCCTTTGCGACCATGATCGTTTTCTTCCTACTGCTCTACCTCGTCCTTCTGGCCCTCAAACTTGTCTTGGGTATGTGCCTGCTCTCGTTTGCTCGACGCCGTTACAAGGGCATGAAAGAAAGAGAAAATAACTCAGCGCATGCGGAGGGCAAGAGAGTTGGTGGGTGGGGGGTTGTGGAGGTCGATGAGGACAAGAGGAGATGGATTTATAAGGATGATCCCGACGGGGCGAGGAGGCTGAGGGAGAGGGAGGCAGCGATAAATGAGAAGGGTGGGAAGGAGGAAAGTTATGGTGGCGTTAGTAGGTATAATATGGTTGCTAAGAGGATTTGGTGATGTTATGATACTTTTATCTATAGATTTGGCGCATTTAGCGTGATGTTTCAGATGGCATGTAATGTATTTGCACGGTTCTTTATCCTGCAATGTTAAGAGGCACACAGCCATGTCTTTTCTCGCACCGAAGACCTCACTAATACTAGCGAATTCATCTATCGAGCAAATCCATCCCATCACCATCTCCCCACCTCCAAACGAGGGTCCCACCACCCATAAGATCTCCCAGCGGCGAACAATCCGTTTCGTTGTGCCCATACATGTATCCTACCATTCCTCTCATTCAGCAACTCCTCCTCTAGCTCATCAACCATTCCCGGATTAAGCGGGCCGTGTAATTTCGAGGAAAGAATCTCATACAAGCAACGGTTAGTTTGAGCGAGCCTGGCATAAGAAGTCTGGAATCGGAACCGGCATCCGCGGATTTCGTATTTCTTGTCGTAGATCCAGTTGTAAGCATATTCACCGTAGAGATATGCGGCGATCTTATTAACGAGGTCGGGGGGGAGGGACGTTAGACTTGCTGGCGGGGTTCTCAAGAGATTCGTGCTGGAAGCCATTTGGTTCTTTCAGGGACGAAATGGAAGGGAGTGTCGGACATGGCTGATATATATCGGGCTTTGTCTGCTGGGCTTGGGGGTTTGCTTGGACAGCGAATGCTGGGTTGAGAGCGTGGTATACATTTTGGGTGTCCATAATGTTGTATTCTTATAACGCAGTGGGTTTGACCAGCACTAATACCAATGGGTGTGAAAACTGAAGGGATACATATGTTTGCTGCTTCTGCGGGTCCTGCTTGCGACGAGAGTGATTGAGAAAATCAAGGTCTATGGATAAGGGAACGCAGGCTTCAATGAGATTGGAAACGAAAGGGAGAATCGAGGTCTTTTACCTGGAAGAAACGAGAAATTACAGTAGCGTTCAACTTACACCTTTCTCGGATTCTTCAACGAGACAGCATGGAAAATCGTCATCACGCAATTGGAACTTTAAGTAGTGTCAGTCCCTCATATAGCTTTCAGATGCCCGGAGGTAGGCTTAGCAGAAAACGTAGCGGGCATTGCTAAGACTTTATGAAACAACTATTTCAGAGGTTTGGTTCTCTGGTGCTCCACATTTTTGAGGTGACTCTAAGATCACATGATCTGGCGTTGACAGCGCATCTCGCTTCTGTTTGTTGACGCGACTGACATCATAAGTAACGCGACATCCCTTGCTTCCCAGAATCTGATCCTATTATTCAGATAGTGAGTTGATCGCATTCAATCGACCATAATGCCCAAACAACTCGCCGCACTTCTGCCGCTCGCTCTGCGCCATACTCTTCTCCTCCCTCCAAACAAAGCTCGAAACCGAAACCGAAACCCAAACCCAAACCCAAATCTAAGAAAGCCACTGATACCAAAGTCGAAGAACCCACCGACCCCTCCATCGCCCCCCATTTGCTCATCACTCTCGACGGCGAAACCGACGAGACCGTCCCCGTCTTCGATACCTGCGATGAGGTCCGCGCGAAGATAACCTCTCTTTTCGACAACAAAACGCCCAATGCAGCCGCGAAAGGAAAACCCTATACCAAAAAAGCGCTGGCAGACCAAATGGGCGACATCACGAGCCAAAGCCTGCAGCGCTTCCGGGACCACGACGGCGAGATGAGCGGCGCGGAGATGAAGGCTTACTACAAGGGGTACGCGCCCTTTAAAACCCCCCCCCCTCCCCCCCCCTGCATACCCACGTAATCATATCCAACCAACAACCACCCACAGCTACATCTTCTTCGAAAAACTCCGCCTCCACACCCACACCCTCAAAACCCCCTCCCGCCTCTCTGCCGAAAAATCCCACCCCTCGGGCCGCGACCTGCACGATCCGACGCGAAAGCGCGGCGGCCAGCAGCTTCATTTTTGGGTGGGCCCGGGGGAGGACCCGAATGATTTTTTGACGGAGGAGGAGAAGAGGCAGGGGTTGTATTTTAAGGAGGGGAGGATGCCGTTGGTGGAGGAGGGGGGAAATAAGGGGAGGAAGGGGGGTTGGGGGGGGAAAGGGAAGAAGGGGGGGGGTTAGCTGTCAAAAGCGGAGGGCCGGAGGAGGAGTGCGGGGCTTGCGGAACGCATTTGGATGAGGGGAAGGGATTTCAGACTGTGGCTGTGTGAGGGGTAGGGAATCCAATTCATTTTGTGGAATAATAAACTCGATGCTGATGGGGGTTTGAGAGCGAAATGAATACTGATCTTGAACGACGGCTATTGCGGTTGGTGTGCTTGAGAGAAGAGTGCGGATTTAGATGTCGGTCCATTTCTCCAGCCTGTCATATTCTCTTCTTGTTCAGCTGTTGTGAGCTGGTATGGCAGTTCGTTATGGACTTGTTCGCAAATGGGACGAATCGAAAAAGTCGGATATCGAGTGCTAAGTTTTCGATGGATTATTCATGTCTTAACCGTCAAGACGATTCTGCTAGGCACTTGCTTGAAGAATTTGACAATTTGGCGTTTGAGACGGTACGCACAATGAACAGGTCATGGATGTGACTCTTTACGCGACTTGACTCTGAATTTTTCGACAAAGATAAGCCCTTGGCGAGTATAGCGTCGACATCACCTTATACAAAAACTAGAACTGTACATGCACAATGGAAAGATCCGCCCTGCCGCCCCACCTCAAGACATCAAGAGATCCCATATCTAATACCCATACATAATTACACAAACCCCCATCACCACCCTTCCAACCTTCTCATCCTTACAGGCAAACCCCCCTTCGGCCTCGACGTGATGCCCGTCTTGATGTCAATCACCCTCTCCGGATCCTCCAACTCCATCTCGAACCTGCCCACAATACTCGCCAACAAGCATGCAAACTCTGCCTTCGCAAACGCCTGCCCAATGCAACTCCTCGGCCCGTGCAAAAAAGTCATAAACGCGTAATTACTCCCAGCGCCGCCCGTGTTCGATCTCCCAGGTCCCATCCATCTGTCTGGCTTGAACTCAGCGGCGTCAGGGCCCCATAGTTTGGTCGATAGATTAACGGCCCAGACCCCGAGGATGATCTTGGTGCCTTTGGGGACGTGTTGACCGAGGATGGAGGTGTCGTGTGCAGCTTCTCGGAGAGTGACCGGAACGGGGGAGTGGACGCGGAGGACCTCGTTGCAAACAGCATGGAGGAAGGGGAGGCGCTCGAGGACTTTGTCGGTAACGGGCGTAGAAGCATCGTCGATAGAAGGGAGGTTTGCGCGGATTTCTTCGCGCAGGCGGGTTTGGTATTCGGGGTTTTTGCAGAGCGCGTGGATCGCCCACACCATTGAGGTGGCGGTGGTCTCGTGGCCAGCGGCGAGGAAGGTCATCATTTGGTCGACGAGGTTTTCTTCGGTAAAGCCGCCGGATTCAAGGGCGACCGAGAGGATGTCGACGTCAACACGCTTTTCTTTATTGTCAAGCTTTTGCTGTTTTTGGTGGATGAGTTGACGGCAGACCTTTTTGACAGTATTCGCTGCGGTTTCAACATCTTCATTCCTCTGGACTGGCAAGGCGCGGAGAAGCCACCAGGGCAGGAACAAGCCTAACAGTCCTAGAAATTGGGCCTGCTTAGAGGGTTGAAAGACCTTCCGGTAAGTAACGCTAAGCTCAGTATCAGGATCCTGGATTGCGTTGAAGTCTTGGCCCATGCCTGCTACGCCTATGATGTCGAGAGCTGCACGGCTTGTCCAACCGCCAACTTCGACGACCGGTGCCTGTTTGATATCTTGTACCACTTCCGGCTTCTCGCCCTCCATTGAACTTGTCAGAGCGAGGACCATCTCACGAGACTTGGACCAAAAGACTGGGTATAAGTCCCGAACGTGACGGTAGGCAAATGCTGGCATGAGGTTTTTGCGTTGGGTCTGGTCTTCCGTTAGCGACAACTCCAGGACCAGCAACCAAAGACCCGTACCTTGTGTTCCTCGCCTTCTGCTAGCAGAACTCCGACGCCCAATATTCTCCCCAGTCCATGTCTGATCGTTTCAGGCTTGATAAACTCGTAGTTCTTTTGTACCAGAACTTCACCGAGTGCTTTCGGAGTTGTGATAAGTAGTCTCTCCGCGTTGAAAAGGTAGTTGTAGTAGATCAGCCCGTCGTTAGGTATCTCATTGATCCATTTCTGCATCGGCAAGCCAGTCGCGTTGTTTGAAATTTCGCTGAAATGGCCATTGAAGAACGACCCTCCCTAAACAACGACCGTTAAATACATGGTGCATCGTCGTAAAGACACAGCCGGCAACTCACCGATGGTCTGGGCAAGTGGCGGAGAGGGCTTAAGAGCTTCGGGTATATTATGATTTTGTATATTGCTATGGCAATGAATTGACCGAAGAAAAAGACATTGAAGAAGAAGAAAAGGTTGGCTTTAGGGGTTGCCGGCAGATTTAATGAAGGAGAGTGAGTAGCAAATTGAACGAATGCCACCGATCCAGCTAGCGAAGAGAGGAAGATAGTCTTCCACGGAAAGCTCATAGCGGCGAAGATTCTCAGGCGACCCGGGTGAGATACGCGGTTGGGATGGTATTGGCAAGCAACGTCTTGAAGCTGGATTCAGGCGCAAACGTTGCAAGAATCGAAAGCTACTTTGTGGACGTTACTGAAGTGTAGAGAACGCGCAACAAGCAAACAGAAGTAGACAATTTAGGAGGAAAGAGATAATGGCAGCTTTATGATGACATTTATGGTGGTCCTACTCCCAACCCCACGGCCTCGGCTCATCGAATTCCCGTCGGCCACTTTTCCCCTGGGACTGTCATGCAGGGATCAGCCTTATTCTAGAATAAAAGTAATCGGTAGAGAGTCCACCCAGACTCCGACCCTAAGATCCTTCCGCTTCAATTTATTTTGTCCAACCTCACCTCGTTCCCCCGCACCAAAACTCGCACCATCTTACAAACCTTACAATATCACACAAAATCAAAAACCATGCCCTCCCGCTCCAACCCCAACACCCCCTCCTCCTCCAAGCGCAAAACCGCCCGCACCCTCAAGACCAAGCGCCAAAACACCCAACGTCTCACCCACAACAAAGTCGCCAAGCCGGCAGCTAGGACCAGCCAGGCATTGAGGCGCGCGGCACCGCTGTCGAGGAAGAAGGCGAAGAAGCTAGAGAGAAAAGAAGGGTTTGCGAGGAGGAGGAGAATGGAGGAGATGGGGGAGGTGGAGATGAAGGATGTCGATGATGCTGGAATGAAGAAGAAGGGGAAGGTGGCGCAACAGGGGACGACCGATGGGTTAGAAGCGGAGGGAAAGATGGACGTTGATGGGGTGGAGTGAGACGTGGAGGAGTTCTTCACCTTGTGACTTGATTATTCCATGCCAATGCCTTCAAGAGAATCGTCTTGATGACACTGCCGGCAAAGAGCAGAATCCAACAACAACTATCCGTATGTCAGTGACTGCGAAGGCTTCCACAAAGCTTATGGTGGTTTAAATCATTTTCGCGCAGAGCTCTTCGCTGATACGACTACGTTACGAGGACCAAATCTTCGGCTGGGTGCCAAGGACATCTTTTGGAGCCTGAGTGGTCCTTTTCCGAAGGTACGTCGTCACTTCGCTTGCAGAGGCAGAAGTAGAATGGAGCTTACAAAGCAGCAGTATTCCAGACGATACAAGCAGCCCGAAAAGTTCTCAAGCCGTAGCTGGAGGGAGACGGATTTTCAAATAGAGCCAGATATTCAATTTACTCATATCTCCGTTGTTGCTAGCCTTTCCCTATCTATATGATTTCTACCAATCCAAACGTCTATATCGCTCATCTAATACTCCTCCTTAAACACCATAACCCTCTCCCTGCCCTTATCATCCACCCAACATCGAAACATGCCCCCACAATTAAAATCATACACAACCTTCCCGACTCCCTCAACCATCTCAATCCCAATAATCCCGCCTTCCCCCTCCCCACCCTTACCCCATCGATCCCCGGCAGATTGCTGCAACTCCCCTCCAGGCCCCGCAATTTGCGTCACCGCAGAGGAAAGGGATCGATTAGGGGAGAAGCGAGCAAGAGCGCCGGCTGTTCTTGCTGCCGCGAGCCGAAGGAAGGAGTCACCATTGCCTGTGCCTGATACAGCTATGGCTCTGATGGTGGTGCCTGATGATTTCTCGTCGCATTCGTTTTCTAACAGTCCAAAATAACCCGCAAGCCCAGGGAGGCACTCTCCCAAGACCTGCTTCACGCCATCGGGAAGCATCAAAGCTATCGGCGCCCGCATCTGCGGCTGTTTGTAGATCGTCGCCCTCTGAACCTCCCACTCCTCGGCCCAGAATCCCGCCCCAATTGTTGGCGTATCCCCTATCCTTCCACTCAGCTTATTCGTCAATCCCCCCGTACTCGTCGCCACGCAGATCGTCCCATATCGATCCAATGCCACACAACCTACCGTGCCCTGCGGCAGATACTCACCCTCAGCTTCCCCCTTAAGCCCCCTCTTATGCTCATTCCAACGCTTCTTCGTCCAGAAATATTCCTCGTCTACCATGTCCAGGCCCCATTCCTCTGCTAAAGCTTCCAAGGTTGGGCCTCCAAGGACGCAGTGTCCTTGCGCACCTCCTGCACCGCCAGCAGGGTCACCGTCGCCACCACCGTTACCCCCGCCGCCGCCGTCGACTTCGCCTCTGATGAGCATTTCTCGGGCTAGTCGGATGGGGTTTTTGACTCGTTTAAGGAGGACAACGCCGCAGCCTCGTTTTCGGTAGCCTTTGGAGACCATGACCTGCTTAGTGTCAAAACGTTCTTTGCATTGAGAGTATTATAGATTTTGTATGAGTATGACACAGAGCCAAGGACAAGGTTCAAGTCTTACAATATTGACAAATTTGAACATCGCAGACTTTGACCTTCTAAAAAGAAATACGATGTGCAAACTCCGACATAAGATTTTCCTGTTATAGCTTGAGAAGCCAACACCTCGCTCACAGTTACCTAACAATCGCCCAGACTTTGAAGCTACATGTCTCTAATTGGAGCAGCGGAATGCGGAAAAGCTGAACTGATAAAGTATGCATGAACAAACCCCCAAGGTCCAAATCATCCCGTAAAACCCAAGACACAGAAAACTGCCATCACCAACATAACAAAATGAAGAAAAGTTCACTTGAATCCCCCCAAAAACCAAGGAAAACACCACTCCCCAATCAAAAACAGCACCCAAAATCTCACTCACACTCGCCTCCAACTCAATCCCCCCCTCCCGCGTAAACACCGCTCCGCGCCCACAGTTGAACAGCTCATTATCCTCCAGCAAAGCCACCGCATGCGCCGCCGCGTCCAGCGCACTGGCGCCCTTTTCCAAGAGCCTGCGCGTCGAGCGGTTGACCGAGAGGAGGAAGGAGGCGTAGAGGGCGTAGGCGGAGGGGGGGAGGTTGGCGCGGGTGATGTGGCCGGCGCCCCCGTGGAGGATGAGGCGGGGATGGGTGGGGGGCATTTTTGGGCAGGGAGGAGAGGAGAGAGGAGAGGAGAGGATGGGAGGTTGGGGGCGGTTTGGAGGTGGTAGGCTTCCTTTTCGGGTTAGGCGATGGCCGGCCCTAAGGGTTTTGACATTTTCTCTGTACAGTATGACTAACTACCTACCGTCTCAACGATCTGGTGCACCGAAGAGTATCCTCTCTTCACTTGCTTTAACGTGTTCTTTGTATGCTCTTCTATCTAGTCTAGATAAAGGTTTCTAAGCCGTACGTCATTCATCGTAAGCGTTACCTCGAAAAGGTCTACATCTTTCCCTTCTCAATCTTCTCTTTCGGGGCTCCTGGACGTCCACCAAAGCCCCACCGAATCTGGTTTGCAACGTTGACTTGTACACCCAGTTCTTCGGCAAAGGTCCACACAAGGCCAGGGTTTTTCTGGAACATCCTACCAACAATGGCGACATCCAGGCCCTCTTCAAGTAATTGATTCGCTTGCTTGCCGCTAGTAATGCTTCCGACAGTAGCAACGGCCATCTTGTCGCCCACTTTCTCTTTGATAGCTTTTGCGAAAGGCTTGAGAGCAGTCAGCCTAAATAGTTGAGCCTCGTTCGATCAGGAGAGAGCTTACAGCCTGATACCCTGGCCCGGTCTCTATCTTTTGCTTCGGGTGATTGCCGCCTGAACTAACATCCAGCAAGTCCACTCCTTTTGTCGTCAAGATTTCTGCTAATTTCACCGTATCCTCTACTTTCCAGCTCTCCATGCCTGGCTCATTTTCCAACCAGTCGGTGGCAGATATTCTGAAGAATACGGGCATGTCCTTGGGGACTGTCTGTCTTGTCAATTCCACAATCTCAAGGGTAAGCCGGATGCGGTTCTCGAAGCTGCCGCCGTATTCATCCGTTCGCTTGTTGCTGGCTGGCGATACAAACTCATGGAGGAGGTAGCCACTGAGACTGTCAGGCACACAAAGAGTTGTTATGTCAAGTGGGAAGTTACTGTGCATTGTGAATCTCAATCACATCAAAGCCAGCGGTCAAAGCTCGCTTGACAGATTCAACCCATGACTTTTTAAGATGCTCAATGTCATCCTTGGTCATTGCTTTGGGTTTGGCAAGCCCTTCGTACGGGATATCGCTGGGTCCTAAGACGTTGTCGGGCCAGCCGTTAACATCCTTCCCAGCAACGGCTCCGTGACTCAACCATGGCGCGACTGTGCTGGCCTTTCTTCCAGCATGAGCAAGCTGAATACCGATGTTCTGACTCTGGCTGTGCGCAAACTCAACGATCCTTTTCAATGGTTCAATCTGAGAATCCTTCCACAAACCAGAATCCTCCGGTGTAATCCGGCCTTCAGCGGTCACGGACGTAGCCTCAACAATGGTGAGCCCTGGTCCCCTTTGGATAACACCCCCGAGATGGGCGAAATGCCATGCTGTGTGATGGCCATCCTCCGCGGAGTACTGGCAAAGAGGAGACAGCTGTCCAGATGTCAGCTTTTTAAAAACGGGCAAGGGCACAAAGGCACAAAGGCACAAAGGTCTGACCATGATACGATTCTGAAAAGTTATGCCCCTCAGTTTCAAGGGCTGAAAGAGCTTGGGAGGATGGGACCCATCTGGTTGGGGGTCGGAGGCAGTGCCAGCAGGCGGCCGCTGGAGAGGCGTATAATAGCTGATACCTGGGGCTGCTTCATTCTCCAAGCTCTGATGCGAGAGGTCTTGCTCCTTTGCCTCGAGGATGTTGTGATGGTGTTCGGTAGGCATATTGAGTTGAAGTATGTTTGCAGAAATGGAGTGTTAGATAAATTGAAAAAAACCGTCCATCAAGTTCTCTTTCCAGCTGCGACAGTTGCAATTCGGTTCAGGAGATGCCATCCATCTCATCCGCTTTGTTGATTACAAATAGAGGGTAACGCAGGTACTATACTAAAATACGTATAATTGATGTCGCTTTCCCTCTGCCCCTCCATCGTGCCGAAAGGGGCCACTACTAGGGTCTGCTCCACGGATGACGTGCACCAGTGTGCCGGCATTGATGTTAGGGCAAAGGAGAGAAAGGACTGGTTGCACCTGGAAATAAAGAGTTGGAGAAATCTTCTCCTGAATATCTCCAAATCTTCCAATCAGTAATGCTTCCATGTACTTTGAGTGGTTATGATTGCAGTCAGCCTTTGTTGAGTGAGTCAGATAGGGACTAGCATATTTCGGGCAAGCTTGCGGGGCAAAACGTCACCACGCAGCTTCCTCTCGTTCATCTGCCTTCCGCTGAAACGTCTTCTCTCTGCTTCTGTATCACACAGATAGGATAACAAGAGATTCGTCCAAGAGGGTTTGCAAGTCACCAATCCAGTATCCCCCCCAATGTCCGTTCTATGAGGGTTGACCCAACCATATCGGATATGTTGTCCGGTCCCGAAGAGTCGGACGAGCCTGACACCTCGTCACATGCTATACAAAACCTCCTTGCTGATCTGAATATGCCAGCCCCGTCTACTCAGTTCTCCCATGCACAACTACCGTTATGGACATTTCCTGCGTCAACCTCTTCTAGAGACATATCATCACCACACGTTGCCGAAACTACAAACCAGGGGTCTGTCTTCTCTTCACGTCCGGTACCTCGTGTCCATGCTGTTTCGGCACCGGATGTCCACTCAGCTTCCTCAAATCCTACCTCGCAGCAGCCCTCACAATTTACGACGCCGAACCGCTCAATCTTCTCCTCTGGACCTCCAACGTCTTCGCTATCTGCTAACACAGCCCAAGCGTCAATGAGCACCCCTCCGCCTGTGAGCTCTGCGCATCCACTCTCCACTCTTGCTGTCCCTTCTTCAACAAGCAATAGAAGATCCGTACACTACCAAAGCGATGTATCCTCCTCGTCCCGGAAGACTAGAACGACAAGAGTTGAGAAGGACGTCGACGACCCATCAAGTGTTGTAGAACCAACAAGATTGGGGGATAGGGGGGGAACAGGTACGCCGACAGCTCTGACTCGGCTCTTCACTACACCCGAAGTATCAAGTCCAACCTTGTCGCGGCATGCATCGTATTTTCGAACACCCAGCGGGACGGGATACACTCGAGCAATACTATCCGAAACAGCTCCCCTGCCAAGTCACCTTTATAATCGTGGTTTGCTGAATGGGAAACATTCGGATATAAAAGTGCATGCATTTGGTACGAAATATGCCCTGCATAGACTTTTACTTGACCGTGCCCCATTCTTTTCATCGGCTCTTTCTGAGCCGTGGTTCGAAAGTTCTTCGAACGACATCACCCTTCATCCGGATGACGTCGACTTCAACATTACGCAAGCTGCCTTTGAGCTAGCCCTGAAGAGGTTATATGGTTGTGGTATTGCTGCGGAAGAAGACAAAGAGGCCATTGGGCTATTTGCTACAGGGTGTTGGCTGGAGATGGCTGATCTAATCGATTCTAGTGTGAATGCGATTCTGCGTCAAATGTCACCAGAAAGGCTGGGATTGTTGATACGATTAGTCACGAGCAACTATTACGGTAAGCCTGGAGATCGAATCTTAGAATCCGCCAAATCCATGCTCTGCCGGGAAGGCTGGCAGATGCCCATAAGGTACTGGGACGCCATATCTGGGGAGATAGCAAGAGAGATTATCGGGGGTGATGGCTTTTTCGTGCCAGGAGAATGGGAGAGATGGGTGTTAGCAAAGAGGGTGCTGGATCGCAAGTTGAAAGTACGGGCTATCGAAGTCGGCCTGTTGGGAGCAAATGGGAAGTTCACACGTCCGCCACCTGATAATATAAACTTCTCCGCCATACGCTTTGACACAGTTTATCGAAATACCTCAGCTGTACCTGGTCGAAATATGCCAGAGGCTTACGACTCCTGGCTCGCTGTATACACCTCTCCTGACATCGCAGCTCTGCTTGTGCTTCTCGACGAAGGTATCCATTATATTCATCTAAGCTTTGAGCAACTCCAGGATATTCGAGAGCGGCGTGATGTGCTTGGGCTCCCTGTCATGCCCGAAAAGGTCATCTCGAATGCGTTATGGATGTCAATGGAGTTGCGCCAAAGAATCGTCAATGCAAAGGAACTTGATATGGAACTTGGTCTGGCTTACAGATCGGAGGAATCTCTTGAACAAGCTGCCCCTGACAGTGCAACTCTCATCAAAAGTTCGAATAGCAGTGGCGATGCACGTGGTAAAGGTAAGCAAATCGAGTTGGTACAACATGAAGATGAGGAGGATGAAATGGACTCTGGTAGCTGGGACGGCAATGGTAAGCCTCGAAAATTCTGGATTCCTCATGTCGACCACACGTCTGTATCAGGTGGTAATCCGGAGTCCATCGTCGCCACTACCTCTCGCCCGCACGTAACCCGCCATTTTTCGCAGCTTTCCGGTACTATTGATCCTCAAGATGTGCAGTGGGCTTCAGACTTCACCGCGTCGATGGCGGAGCGACCGCAAACTCCAGGCCGTTCCCATCAATCTGAGCCTGTCCAGCCCATCCACTACACGCATTACCCCCCCTTCCGCTTTGCAGCAGAGTTTCCTAATCCAAGGAACCTCAAGGAGAAAAAGCGTGTCTACTCTAGAACCGTCTGGTACGCCGGTAGTCTTTGGAACGTCTATATTCAAAAGGTTGAAACAACGAAAAATACCCAACTGGGCGTCTATCTTCACCGCGCGAAGGAAAAAGAAGGCCACGAAGACCTCCGTCATGGTTCCGTAGACGAACGCATCGGTCAGGTTGAAATGCTCATGCGCCGAAATGAGCGTCAAAACCGCCGACAGACGCTTGGTGAACCTCGAGCGGATCCTGACGAAGACACGAGCAATTCCAGTGGCGATCCAGACGCCACGCTCGTCCCAGGCAACCCCAATCCTGCAGATTCCCTGCGTGTTACCGCTTTAAGCAATCTCCTGCGCGGCGACGGCATTACCAAGTCATCCCAGTCGCCTGGTACCCTCACCCTCGCCAATCTCCCAGACCGCGCCTACAATGCCGCAGCTCTCAACTCGGATAATGACGACAACGACGACCCTATTGACAAAGCCGGTAAAGACAGAGTCCCCGCGTTACCCCCTTATGTCGATGGCCGCCCGACTATCAAGACTTATTTCAAGATATATTCGCCGTCTAAGGGAGGGAGGATGTTGAGTCTTTATGAGAGCGCGCCGGATCATTTCAATTTTAGCCAGAGTTGGGGTTGGAAGAGTAGTACGATGATTTTGGACGATGGGCTGTTGGGGTACGAGGATGTGGGGGGGAAAAAGGACGGCAGGTTAAGGTTTATGGTTGTCATCGGTATGTTCTTGCTATCGATGGTGGTGCCGATGAGATGCGTGCTAATGTCTGCGGATAGGCAATGTGTGATGAAATCCCACGATTTCGCCGACTGAATGGTTATGATATGAATGAGTCTCGGTGGTTTTTGAGCGTTTCAGCGATTGCTCTCTAGCTATCCATGTTAGCGTAATGAGCGAGCGTGCTCTCAGTCTTGTTCAAGCGAGTTTTCGGTCAACGATTCTTGGTAAATCTGGGCTTTCGTTGGAGATGACCGCCGTCAAAATGGCGAAGTAGCAAAGCTATTGTTCGATTCATTCCAGCTGCTATCTTGCATCAAAATCTCTTATGAACGTAGGAGGAGGGAACCTCTTAGATCGTGGAACCAAAAAATCCCTCTTGGCCCGATTCTATCCCCAAGGGCAACGTGTACTGTGTGCGCAGGGAACCGCCGACACCACGGTCACTGACCTTTGAGATTACAGCGGGCGAGATTATGCGAAACGGACATCGTCGAAGCGCGCAGATTAGTTTCTATCCCAACAGGCCTCGCACGCACTCGGCTCGCAAAACGCTGTCCTAAATTACCAGGTCCTTCCCTGGAAGCCATGCTTTGCTCTTTAATGACACGATATATATACACAGCACCGGTTAAAGAGCTTGTCCGTGCAACCACTCCCCTCATCCGACACCACCATCTCACTCCTCATCCCTCTCCAACAAGCCCCTCTCCTCTTCGCTACCCTTATCCGCCTTCCTCTTCCTGCGCCGCCTCTTCTTCTTCCCACTACTAGTCGGCTCCTCTGAGCTTGGTTCCGGCCGCCTGTTCTCCTCTCTCTCTTCTTCTTGGCCATATACTCTCGCGCCCCCGCTTCCGCTGTCGTCAGAGCTGCTTGTGGTTTCTAACACGACCTTTTTGATGCCGTCTCGGTCGATAATGTTCTCGGTAATGCTTCCGCTGCGCACGGCGCCAAGTTTTGTTCTTGGTTGTGTGGGAGAATCTCGGGACTGGAGGGAGCCAAGGGTAGACTGGGATGTTGGGCGCGATTTTGAAGTAGAGGGTGCAGGCCGTCTATTTGTGGGGGTGTCTTCGTTCGATTTAATAGGCGTTGAAGGGTCGTGGTCAATTTCAGAAACCGATTGGTGGCCTTTGCTTGGAGTCTTGGGCCGTTTGGAGTCCGGGGGTGTGGAGCCGATTGTGCCGTATCCAGCTTGGAGAGCTAGGACACCATCTTTGGCGTCTTTGCCGGCGGACTGGAGTAAGCCGGCACCGACGCCGCCCTGGGGCGCTGCGGGCGCCGCAGACATGGAAAGGCTCCTTGGTGTTTCTGCAGAGTCTTGGAGTTTTGCTGTATCCGGAACAGAGTTTCCGCCGCCAGGTTTTATTTTGACGGTGTTGTAGCGAGTCTGTCGGGGGCGACTGGCGAGGTTGGAAGGGCCAAGGTGCTTTAGATGGTCGCGGTCTGTTAGCCGTTTTGGAGTGCTCTGATCAGAAGTGCCAGTGGCGCTGGAGGGGCGGCGGAGATGAGGAGGCTTCTTGGGGGAAGAGTTAAGCTCTGGATGGTTACCATTGGCTTTGACTGTCTCAGAGGTGGCGGTTCGGCGGAGCGCATGATGTTGCATTTTCTGGTCTTCGTCGAGGTCGATGAGGTTTTCTTCATTGGTGGCAAGCGCGCTGCCAGTGGCAACGACTTCGCCTCGAGGTACCCTTGATCTTGGCGCCGGCTGCATACGTCTGATGGCTTTGTGGACGTCGATATAGACGTCGGATTCGTCTATGATCTCCCTATAGAATTGCTAAGCAAGTGTGGATTTTAGGGGACAAGCTGGTACGTACTCGCCAATGAGCTCTTCGATAACATCTTCCAAGGTGACCACCCCCAAAGCACCGTGGTCATCACCAGGAAATTCTGAAACTAGTACCATATGTGACTTGCCTTCCTGGAAGAAATTGACAATATCCAGACAGCTTGTCTCAGCTCTTGTCTCAGGCAGCGTAGCTAACGCGAAATCTCTCACACGTTTGCCATCTTCCGGATCATAAGTGATGAGTATCTTGACCAAGAGCATTCCCACATAGTTCTTGTTGTTTCCGGGCTCATAGATGGGTATTCGAGAATAGCCAGCGCCGAGAATGATGTCCATAGTCTCCTCGTTCAAAATGGTGTCTGCGGACATTGTGAACACATCTTCCATTGGTGTCATAATGCTTCCGACAGTCTTCGCTTTCAAATCCAGAACAGCACTGATTATGGTGACCTCATCCTGATTCAATTGCTCACCAGCGGCACCCAAAGTTTTGTGCAGGGTGACAAGCGTCTTCAGACCCGCCTTTTTATACGTAGTCCCATGATCTTCTCCCAACAATTTGTCAAGTAACTTTGCGGTAGGCCATGCCACTGGCCCAAGTATGTACATAAGGACCAAGACAAGAGGAGACATCCAAGCACCGATGGGAAGGCCGTAGCGAACGCAGATTGACTGAGGGATGATCTCTCCGAAGATGACTGGAAGGACAACAGTCAGTATTCCCATAGTGCATTGTATATGGCAAGTCCGTACCAATCATGACTGTACTGCCGAGGACAGCCTGCCATCCGCCACCGAGAGAGCGGTCGAGCACAAGAGGTAGGGTTTCGTTGGTAATGACGTTTCCAAGTAGTAATGTTACCAGGACCCAATGCTTGCCCCTCTCCAGCAATCTCAGTACCCTGGCGGCATGTTTCTTCTCAGCACCTTCTCCAGATGTCTTGACGACTTGCAGGTATATTTCGTCCTAGCGGGCAATAAGCATTATGCCACGAATATTGGTCAGTCGCTCACCTGTCCCATTAGTGCGATGGTCAGGCCCGCAAAGGCTCCTCCAAGGAGTACCAGGCCCAATGCCACTGACAAGTAGATCCATAGCTTGGGACTTTCTGGTGACATGGCATCTTTGGTCTTTGCTAGGTTCGAGAATGGTATGTAGCCGACAGGAGTAGCAGCTAGAAACGGTAGGTTCATCATCCCAAACGTGAGAAGCTTGGCCGCAGATAGGACTATAGGTCTCGATCGAGCAAACCCGTTGAACGAAGGTGATATGGGACGGCCATGCTGGATAGCACGCGTTGACTGCTGTGTAGCCGACATGTGCGGGTAAGCGGGGGGTTGGGGAGGTCAGACACAATCCCGTAACAGTAGATGGTTTATCGATATCAACTCATAGCAAGTAACAGATAAGGACTAGATCTTTCCGCAGATTTCATGAGTACGGAGCATCCAACAATGGCGGATGGTTGTGAGATTCTGTTTGCACGACTTGACAGAAGATCCTGGTTGAGAGCTTACGTAAACCCATCGAACCAATCACAACCCATCTTTTTGCGCTAGTGTCAAACTGCCAATCTGCCCAAAAAGGGGGAGGAAGGTAGCACCAAAGAGCAGTGAAAACATCACTTCTACGGACTACGATTATGCCAAGGAGTTCTCATCAGTCCATCAAGTAATACACAGTGCACATATCACCATCCACTTAGTCTGACAGATTGCTTTTCGGAGAAACAGCGGTCCCGTCCTTTTGCTTCATTGTCCACAATTGACTTTGGTCCAAGGCAGTCAAACCATCTCACAAGTTACCCAACCTCTCATAAAGATTGTGAAGATTGAGGTGCCCATTTCACCGAGAGCATTTGAGAAATGCCGATTTTTGATCGATAACCTTCATATACCTGGAGCTAGATATGTCCAAAATTCGGAATTATTGCTTACTACAGCCGAACCTTCTCTTTTACGAGTAAGCCATGCAGAATTTGCCCACCAGCCAGCACCACGCTCAAATCGCAGATTCAACCACAAATACACTAAAGCCGCCCATGCTGTTGAGATTCATGAATTAGCTTCGCTGATCTTCGATAGCTCCATAAAGCCCTGGAAATATGCTTACCCTGGCTTTGAAAACAGTTATCTTATCATCGTAAAAGAGGATTTCCCTCAATTTCAGTTTCGGCCGGGTCCTACCGCTCTCTGATACTTCATCGTCGTCCGAGTCTCCAATGATGCCTTCTGCGACATCGGAATCTGTTCCGTCGGAATCTGAACCGGGAGTGGAGCCTGTCGCTTCATTGGTGTCATCCTGTTCGTCGTCGTCGGCTTCGTCGCTGTCTTCGTCGGTATCGCCTACACCATCTGGTCCAGCGTTGGCAGAACTTGTCGCCGAGTCATGGAACGTCGACTCATCGCGATTCCTGTTCTCTAGAATCTCGAAGCACTTGTCCGAGATCCCCATGTAGCAAAGTTCGATCTCAGGCCGCAGCGCGATAATGTCCACAATCTGCAATGCCAATTCTTTCGGGTCCAAGTGACCGCCATAAACATATTCTGCTATATAAGGTACGTACAGCGAGCGTAGGTGTGATAATTGAGGCAATCTCTGAAGGAAGAAATGCTGCACGTATAATCAGCTACTGAACTCCACCTTGTGGGCGGCAGGAGCAACTGTACCCAGTCCTTGTAGTCAATCGCCATTGCTATTTCCTTCAGACTACTCATCTTCCCACTTGTTACAAAAGTCAGTAGCTCTCGGTTAAACATCCATTTTCGCCATTTCTGGCTACGCGTCCTGGTATCCGCAGTTCCGGCAGCACTGTCAATGAGTATTTTCTTGAGGCTTGCACGATGACGGCGTATGGGACCGCGGTAAATCGCTTCAATTGTGACTCGGGAAACATATTTGGAGACATTCGCGCGAACCGGTCCGCCTTCTTCTTGGAAAAACATCCATTCAAGACTATTGGGAGCCAAAGTCTCTTTGAGGAATGAGATTAGAGAGGGCGAGACTTGATCGGTATGTATTCTTTTGAGGTTCAGACTATAAGTGAGAGCCGTACAGACACCTGCATTCCAGGCGGGCGGGTGCTGTGGTGTGCATTCTGAGGCTGAGTTCGAAGAAGCTCGCGAATGCGTGAAGCTCGACCTAGGAGTGTACGTCCGTCTCAGAGCCTTCCACAAGCCCTCATGCCCGTCACATTGGAACAACGTCAAGGAGGTCATCATTGACCAGTCTATCGTCTTTTGGAGGACACGAACATCCAATAGTACGCGCTCTAACTCAAGAATCTCGAGACGTAGCAACTTTGTTTTAGATTGAGCGGAGATTTTTGGTAAGACTGCTTTCAACGCTGCCTTGCTCCATTGTGGTATTTTCAGCCCTTGAGGCACCGGCTGACTTTGCCGATTGTCAAAATCGATTGAACAAGACGTCCTTGTTGGCAGATCATGAGGTGACGGCATCGGTAATGGGGACAAACCCGAATCTGTTGAATGAATGATTGCTTGATTTGGTTCTATGGCACCTCCAGGTAGAGACGATGTCAGAGGATGCGAGACAGCTGATTCCACATCCGGATTATCGTTTGAGGAAGGACTCGATTTAGGTGCAGTCTCGGGTGACACAACGGCCGTGGCCTCGTTCCCACTGTCCGTGTTGGCCGGCTTTAAAAAAGGTTCAGTATCTCCGTTGGCGGTATTAGGAGGATTTCTGTCAGCATAACAATCGTAAAACCTATTCACTAACACGGCGAATTCGCCTCCAGCCTGTAAATTTCTGGTTGTGTTGTCCTCGTTCGAAAGTGTGTTCCCTACGCTACCGCTCTGCGTCGAGACCCAGCCAGAAACACGAACATGCGATGCAATTCCTATACGAAGCTCTCGTATCTTATCGAGTGAGCGCTCAAGGAGCATGCTCAGTTCGGCAAGGTATGCAATCTCATCAATGTTTAAAACACACAGGCGCCTCAGGGGCGAGATGGTAGAGAAGTTTGGGCGTTCAATGTGACGATAAGACCATTCGACTCTTGTCAGAGCTGACGTTTCAGTGACGGTAGGGTTAGGGCTGGGAGCAGTAGAAGTTGATACAGCCCCAACGGCAGCTTGAACAGGCTGCGTCACAATGTTCGATTGTGATGTTCCGGCTATGGGAACAACTCCCCTATTGTCATGTAATCGTATCCACAAAGTATCCAAGCTAGACTGTCGACCATGCTTATAATCGCCTAATGATGACAAGGCAATCCATACGTCCCGGAGAATCCCCGTGGGCATGTCCCAGATGAAGGTCTCCAGGTTGGGCATTCTTGCAATAGTCAACGCGACCAGAGTACCAAGCATCTTACCACTTTCCTTAGTGATGAGGTATTCTTGGACCCATTCAGGAGGTCCATTGCCCAAAGAGAACTTCCGTGTGAACTGGGAGAAGAAGTTTCCCCTTCGAAGCCTTCGATTTGGTTTGCTTGGCTGCATGTGCGCACTGTTCAGGTAGTTCACCATTCCGCAGTGATTACAAGTGTAGCTATGGTGGGATCCATGGCAAGATTCATTATGGCAGCCCAGGGCATTATCGAAGAGGTCTTCTCTCATCACTAGAGTGGCCAAACCATATGTCAGGGCATCAACGCCATTCCGCGGCTCTACTGTAATCTGGGCATCTGGCCAGACAATATCAAATCGTGAGTAGATGTGAGGTATAACAAGGTTGTGCAGAGCAGAATGCGTCAACGCAAGGGACGTAAGATCGTTGGTATGCGTGACCTGTAGAGTTGTCAGTTAAATTAGAAATGATGAACTCCTAGGACGTTGGCCAGACCTCTTTGATAATGTCTTTAAGTACGTCCATGGGCAAGTCAAGTAACTGAAGCGGGCCCTTCCTTTTTTTCTCCGCAACACTTGCTGACATTTCCTCCTTCTCCCGTAGCCTCCTCGATAACTCAGACATTGTAGCTCCATATTTATGACTCTCGTCAACTTTTACAGCATCGTTCTTGTGTGATATCAAGGTCGAGGATGGGAGATCATCTTCGTTAGGCATGCTAGCGTTGCCTGACGCTGAATCGTTGGTTGGATAGGAAGCCATATTGCCTGGTTCAACTTAGATCGGGAGCGTATTCTAGGAGTCTCTGGGTTGGCCTGTAGAAGTGTAGACCGATTAGAGAGAGCGCGAAACTTTTTCATAGAACTGGGGCCCTTGTGGAAGGTCTTTCTGGGCCATCAAAGCCCACCGAGAAGCGACACTTCATCGGCAGTGAAGAGTTTCCTGAAACGCTCTCATTCAATATCTCAGCTATAACAGATTTGATTAATATCGGCTCGGTATTTTCTGTGACCTAAGAGAGCTTCGAAGAATCACTTGAAGACGGCCTCGAAGGGCTTCCAGGTAGCACATGTATCTATTCGAATGGCCCGGCAACAACCTTAAAGTATGATAGCCGAGCACTTTGGGCGGAGAGCTGATCCTTGCAATCGATAGTCCTAGGGCTGACTGACTATACACTCACTTCACTGGCCAGAACGTCAGGCTCCCAACTGCTCTCCTTGTTCGATGGTAAGTATATATATACAACTTGGCAGAGATATGTGTTGGTTAAAGATAACTTCTTTCACGTCTGAAAGTCGCAGTTGTATAGCGAATGGTTGGGAATACTTCAGCTCACTGCTATCACTTCCGTGCTCACTAAGATCTAACTCGACACATCCACAGTCTTGTGTACATCATGATGTATAGATTTAAGCCAGACCTGCAGTCCCACCATATGAGGATCTAGGAGCTGGAAGCCCACCAGACCGAATGAACCCGTCCATCGCTGTCGCAAATGAACACATCAAGGTTGTCTGACTTGCGTGATATCGCTGATACCCTTGCCTCAGGCTGTCTGGGCGTATCAATCAGATCCCACTTCCCATTGCTGCTTGACCAATCGCTCTGCTGATCCCAAGCGGTATGGAACAGCTTATTATCTGCGCTGCAAGCGAACACCTCCAGGTTGGAAATTGAACGGGACAGCGTGGCGATTTGCGTACTGGCAGAGAACTTCTCAGTGCCAGGAACAGTGGCCCACTTGTCGTTAACGCCAGACCATTCTCCAGATGTATACCAGTAGGAATGGTAAACATAACCATCATTACCAGCGATAAATACGTCCAGATTATCAGGTGAACGTGATACCGCCGAAATTTCCATGCCTGGCACGAACAAGGCAGCCTTTTTCTCATCTGAGGAAAACGCACCACCAATGGAGCCCCAGCCCTTCAGGCCTGACCAGCCATTGTCTTGCGTCCACCAGCTATGATTGACTCTCCCGTCATTGCCGACAACGAAGAGATCAAGGCTCTCCGGTGTTCGGGCGACTGCAGTGACTTTTGCGTCGGCCGGAACAGAATTAGATGGGAAGACTGGCCCAATATTGTTCCAGTCGCTCCAGTCGGCTGTTTCTGCCCACCATTTGCTGTACACATTCCCGTCGGCTCCAAACACAAATAGATCCAGCGTGTTTTCGTAACGAGCCAATGCTGCGACTTCCGCTCCTGAAGAAAAGGCCTTGCCGGGGTTGCCAAGGTTGCCCCAGTCTTTGTCGAGACCGCTCCAGCCATTGTCTGGGCTCCACCAACAGCTGCGGACATCACCATTACTGTCCACAACGAACAAATCTAGATGGTCGCCGTGGCGTGACACTGCAGAGACCTTGACTCCAGGTGGAAAGGAGCCACCACCGACTGAGCCCCATTTATCACCTTGGCCTGACCAATCACTCCCGGTGGCCCACCATGAACTGTATACTTTCCCGTCGTCACCAACGACGAAAAGGTCAATGTGGTCAGAATTACGTGACACTGGAGTAATGGGAGCGCCCTTTGGAAAAATTCCACCTATTTCTTGCTCGGTCCACTCGCTACCTGAATTTTGAGTCGCTGGGGTTGCCATTGCTACCTTTCGTGTGAGGTTACCTGTAAGACTGGGTTAGATACTGATATGAACCTCATGGGTTGCCGAGTTCGTCTAGAAATGGACCAAGAATTGCTTACAATGAATCTTTTACTGTTGAAAGAGTACGATCATCCTTTCAGCATGAAAGGTGACCTACTTATACTCAGCTACTGGTACTCAGAATCTATCAATGCCGACGGCACAAGCCATTGGGCACCACGAGGATCTCCTGGCTAATTGTGGATCCGTGCAAGAACTACAAAGCTGTGAGCCAAACTCTACATTGTGAAGGTCTTGTGATAGATATGACATGCTGCCAAACCCTAAACTATGCTAGACTTGATGCTTCGTATGTGTTGTGTTGCAGTTGGGTAGGACTGAGGGTCCGGATATGCTCACCCATGCAATGGATACTCCCCCGAAAGGGTCCGAAAAGCCCGTTTGTCAGATCTTCAGATCCTGACGCTGTCGAGTTTAGCACGGTCGGCTGGCGTCGGGCATTTACGCATGCAATCGAATGGAGTTGCCATGAAAGCTTGCTCTAATTGATGCATGGTTTCTCTTAGGAGATCGTGGGTGAGAAGAGTATTCTAATTTGACGAAATGGTCTACAGCGATTCCATTGTTGGAAGGTAATGGTAGCCATCAAGTAGGGAAGGCATACCTAGATCCGGATCATACGCCTCCTGTTAAATGTGCACTATTGAGCGTTGAGCATCTTACTTGGCGCCGCGAGCTTCTCCGAAGAAGTGAACAAGTGGGGTAGGAACATTGGCGCTTCACCCATGCATGCGTAGCATCGTGGCTGTGGAAACAAGAGCTGAAAGCTGGAAATTTGTAGTCTGTAGTAAGACCTAGCATCAACGAGTCTGCAGGACTGAAGTCATGCATAGGAGTCGTAGAACTTATGATCCCGACATTGGATGAATAATGCTTGAGAGTTCTGACGACTTTCCTGATTGGAAAACCGGCGACCGGTAAAGGTGTGTAACAGAAAGATAAGTTCTTTCTGGCTATGTAGAAAAGACATCAAGTAAATCTGGAAGGCTCTTGTTCTTAGAAAAATGCTCAAGGAAAGATCACAACATCTGCGAGTACGTATCGACTCTAAAGCGGGAGCTGTTACGTGATCAGTAATAATTCAAGGTTGATCTTATGACGGATAGAGGTAGAACAGTGGTGAAGAAAAGAAAACAAATGGGATGCAAGACCAGGACTCTGCATCGTATGTTGCTGCATAACATTACATGAGAGATCGTTATTTGAGCGGGGAGACCCTAATTTCTGTTACCTTACCTGGCAGAGTACGATCGATGATAGCGCAATAGTATGCAGGAGAGCTTAGGGTTCTCTCCGCATCGTCCAACCTTGACTGCATCAAGGACGCTAATGTAAGAATAGAACCATGGATTGTGGAGTCGGCGTATTCCTTGTAGCGAAAGCATGTCCACATTTTTCTTCATGTGTTCCCACGGAGCTTCCAGGGACAATATCGATTCTCAATAGCTGGCCTGTAGAGGAGCCGAATGCAGGATCAGCAAGTGGACAAGAGGAACAAAGACAATAAACGAGCTAGGCACAACAAGATAGGTCGATAGAGATTATGTTTAAGGCTTCAACAGTTTCGCCGAATAGACCAGTAGGGCAAATGTTCGTTGATCTTCCGTTCGAGTGAGTGGAAACCAGCCTGTCAGATCCTGATTTCGTAACCTCACCAATCATATTGTACATGGAAACCTAACCAATGCCCTCCTGGTATCCTACCCCGTCACATGACTATACAGTGACATTCTATACCAGCACTTGGTTTACTTGGACCTATTCCGCATTTGAGGCCGGGTGTAATGCTTGAAACCATGCGAATCTTATTACCATCATAATCATCCTTCTTGTCGCACTTTGGACATGAGTCTTCGTTTGCCCATTTGCACTTGAGCCCGAGTGGGTTCCGAGCCCTCCCATCCTGAAACGAACGACAATTGCTTATATTTATGCCTTCCCCGCAAGGATTCTTCAATTCGACCCAAAGATGGCCGCAAGAAGGGCTCTTCCAGAACTGGGAAGTGCACATACTTATATTTGGATACTAGAAAGTCAAGAAATTAGTGGGTCGTCAAATATAGAGAGCCAAATCAATTATGTTACCTATGATACTTACCGCTGGCAGGTCGAATGTCCGTGGCGAGAAGGGCAACAACGATTTCTAGTAATAGTAATCTTGACGATATTTCAGGCCACAGATAGTGTTTGGTTGGGAGGTTTGAATCTTGATAATGTTATCGATATTGCTTCTAGTTGGTGCGAAGCTTCTTATCTTGAAAGCACGAGTGTAGCTGGACGCTATCAAAGAGCCTAGGATAGGGAATGTTAGGAGTCAGAAGGAGGGCCGCAGGAGATGAAATATAGACATAATGGGCAGCAATACTCTTGACTGAAAAACGTTGGAGCTGATGAGTCGAGTTGTGGGAATGAATTACCTATGACATCTTGTCCACCCTCCAAGAGGTCATGAGTTCCGGGAAGCACATTCACCACGTTGAAGGACTCAGCATGCGCGGGCGCAGTTGGCAGGGGCAGAGACAGCACTTCAAGCGCTTTCGTTGTTCCTATTGTGTCCCTGATTCTGTACCGCTTGCATAAGCTCGTAAAGTTGTCCGAGCTGCTGATCTGGACGGATATTTGAATCAGCACCTTTGGCATCGTCAATGTTGATGCTTGCATACCGCTCATTTTGTCGATTTTGCCTTTATCAATCTTCTCTCCTGGCCACGAGTCTCCTTCAATCTTCTGGGCGTACATTTGCCATTCAGTCAAGAAGCCAATCTATTACAACGACGAGTTAGCTAAGAGGATCAACCAATGCTTAAGATTTAGATTACAATGTGCATGGGGTTTTCGACGTTCTTATGTGCGCGAAACTCGCTTTTGATATACTCGTCCCCAAGAATTCGCATTTCCTTTGGTAGATACTTTCTGTGCGTTCGGAGCAATCGTCTGTACAGTGGAATTGGAGGCAGTAAAGCCATTGGAGCTGGTTTGAGACCTTTCGTCGATCCGACCGCCGTAGGCGTAGCCATCAGCCGCAGAGACACCCTCATTTCCCTATTTACTTCGAATTATAAGTGGTGTTTATTGTCGAAGAAGACTGCGCAATTTAGAAAACTGATCAATTGATGCTGATGCACTAATCACGAGAATGCATCTTGAATACTGACATCATTGGTGGATTCCGGGTATTCTAGGGGATCGAAAGTAGCGTCGCAGCCAATATATGAACCCTGCGTGCCTGCGTGCCTGTGTTTGAAATCTGCTGCGTTTACTCTATATTTGTCCTTTTATGGCAAGTTTAGTAGGACGAAGTGATGCTACCAACCCCTTCCACCTCTCATGTGGATTCGGATCGCATATATGAGCCAGCAGAAGACTCCTTTCTTTTCCTGGACACCCTCTCTTCTGCTGCTGAAACCGACTTTCTCAAGCAACGCTTTACATCTCAAGTAGGTGAACAGCAGTCACCTTCACCTCTAATACTTGAAATCGGCACTGGCTCCGGCGTTGTGCTTGCTTTCGTTACAGCTCACGCAAGAGTAATATTTGGGAGGGCAGATGTATTGACCTTAGGAGTCGATATAAATCGAATTGCGTGTGAAGCAACAAAGCATACCGTGGTTCAAGCTTGTGAAGAAGCTTCTGGTGGTACTGACGGACTGAAAAAGCTATCCGATTCTGCTGTTCTCTTGGCTTCTCTGAATGCAGACTTGACTACCTCAATTCGTCCGGGAACGGTGGATGTGCTCATATTCAACCCGCCTTATGTGCCTACGTCTGAACTCCCCAGGCATTCCATTGCAGGCATTGGAGGTGAGGCACAAACTTCCGAGGTTGGAGGCAATGGTTTCGAAAATGACTCTCATCTACTCTCTCTTTCTTACGCCGGAGGCATTAATGGAATGGAAGTCATAGACAAGCTTTTGGTTCAATTGCCAAGCCTTCTGAGTTCTGCCCGAGGCGTGGCGTACATTTTATTATGCAAGCAAAACAAACCTGAACAGGTCTTACAGCGGGTTCGAGACTGGGGTCCAAAGTGGACCGTTGAAGTCGTCAGTCACTCAGGCAGAAAGGGGGGATGGGAGAAATTGCAGATTATCAGACTTTGTCGGGTATAGATATTGTACTTTGCATAGTAGTACTGACCAGTGTGACCTATTCCTCCATGAAATACGAATACCACGAATTTTCGAGGTCATAAGGGGACTCCCTTCGACCCCAAATAAATCCTGAGATTCTGACAACTGGTAGACCACATGACCAAAGGAACTCTATCCCTCCAGATCATACCTCGTGATCATTTCGCGAACTTCATTGCACTTTTGGAATGAGTGATCTCCATGTTCGCAGTAGATAACATCGTTTCATTGGACCTTTTTTCCTCACTGCTGCCTCTTCAACACTAAAAGCCCCTTCCTCCGCCTCTGCCCCTTCCACCTCTGAATCCTCCACCTCCACCTCCACCACCCCGCCCTCTACCCCTTGGTCCTCCCCTCCCTCCTCTTGCCCCTCGATCCGCTACCTCTTTCCTAGCCTTATTCTTGGGCTTTGGCGCGTCGTCAATCAAAAGTGTATCTAAAGGTAGGGAGTCGGGCAGGATGTAGTAGCGAATAGTCGAACCGCGAATATTTATCGTATCGAGAGATATCGGATCCCGGCCTTTGGGCGTCATCTTGACAGTACGGAGGGCGGTGTTCATTTGTGGGGAGACGGAAGTTATGGTGCCGTGCAGGATTGTGCCTAGTAATGGGCGTTAGACAAGAGGGAAAAGACGGAGGACGCTATTGGCGCTGGAGATCTTCTACCATTTTTGAGCTCAATCGTGACTGTTTCGTTTGCGCATTTCATAAGAAACCTACATCCAAGTCGAGCTGTCAGCCAGGTCTGTCGAGGGCGAGCCTTGAGTATTGGAGCTCAGCTTAGGAATCGCTGTAGAGGAGGATGGGGTATGCTGCTTACCTGACAAGTTTCATCGTGACGGTTCAAAGTTCAAACTTCCTCTAGGTTGGGGAGCACTTTGAGGCAAGTCTGGTGTTGAGTGCGAATTGGAGAGTCGTAACAAGCTCGACACAGGCGCACAAAACAGACCTCGCTAGCTTCTTTGAATGTAGCGCCTAACGCAAAGTTTATGGAAGAATCTTACAGTGATTTCATCAGATACGTAGACGACATTGAGTGATGGCGCTGCTCATGCAAAAACCAAGGTCTGATCTGATGCAATAATGTGAACGGTATTGAATAAAGGCTTCATTATCTGTATACGTTATAGGACGCCATTGGACTTCTAGATAAACATAGTCTATGCCTTTACTCGAGCATATCTAACACCCGATAATAATAACACATGAGTCGACGACCCCAGCCATTATCTATCTATCCATATCCCCTACTTCGTCAACCTTGTCCCACTCGCTATCCGTACTTAGTTCACCAGCAGATGCTTCCCCAAGGCTCCTTCGCTTCCGTAAAACTCCTTCAGCAGTATCCGGTGCTATCCTCCCTTCAGTCCTGGTCCCCGCGTTCGCACTCTTACTCCGGCCATCTGTTCCTTCCGTCTCGGTTCCGCTGTCGTCTGCTCCTGCATGATCCCGCTCGTCTCTAAGCTCTTTCAAGCGTTGCGCTTCCTTCTCCTTGGTGGTGGCTGCTTGTAGCTCTGTGACAAACCAGTTGATGGCCCACCATAATCCTGCGCTCAAGAAAGAGAGGATAACGAAGTGTACGCTGTATGTTGCGATAAGAAGGACGAGGAGGACGCATTGTAAAGCGGCGAAGGAGACATTTGTCGCAACGATTAAGGAGGGTGTTGGACCTGGTGTAAATATAGAATTGATAAGGTTGGTCAGAAAGGTTGCCATCGCAGATGTTGCCGCGAACCCCCACTTGAGGAGAGAACTGATCACGGACGTGGTGCCCTGTTTTGGTCTGATTGCTCTAGATGCCGGAGTAATATTGACAAACGTCGGAGTGGATGTATGGCCCTGAGAGAAAGCAATAGCCCAAGCTCACTAGATCAAAAAATAGTTGCTCGTAAGGGCACTTTAGGTATGCTGATACCTGAATTTATCAGAGATCGACTCAGTGGAAAGTCTGAGTACACGATATCAATCAAAGAGTATACGTAGTAGATTGGGGCCTGGAATAGGGTTGACTTGGAGGGGCTACCTAAGTATCGAAATGGGAGGCACTGACTCAGCCCTACTCACCTGATCCCATGGCGACAACGGCAGACCCCGTCAGGTGCTTTGAGCTTCGCAACCACGGGAGCAGAGCAAATGAGAGGACATCATTCGAATCCTCCTGAACCTGAACTGAGAGAGGAGCCATGAAGCAGTGTCAGGGAAATCAGGTAATCATGACATGGCATTTCGATTTGACATTTGGTGCTACCATGGGCGGGGATCACAAGTCGCATGACCTATCATGTGCATTTAGAACGTTTGATAGGTTAAGGTATTGAAAATTCTCAATTTCTCTTCAACCTATTCACCAGGCCCCATTTTCTCGATCATGGCTCTCAATGTTGACAAAGCAGAAGGAAATGATCTTCTAGCGAACAATGGCAATGTCTCTGTCCAGCATACAGAAGCTATATGGGGAGATCGAGAATCATATGGCCCTTCGGGTTTCAAAGGGCTATTTGCGAATTACTACATCTCATTGTGTGCAGCTTTTGCCGCGGTAAGTGAATCTTCAGATACCATGAACCCCCATCTAGGTAGAGATATAAGCCTTGGGATATGTTTTAGAAGTGGTTATCTGCAAACATGTTCCATGGCTTCTTGAAAGTGTGATGCTAACTCCGAACTTCCTCAAAGATAGGGGGAATGGTCTTTGGGTAGGTCTGCAGCTTCAAATTGACCGTGTGGTTCAATCAGACTATTATAGACGAACCATCCTATGCTTGCAGGACAATGATACACTTGATGCAGTCGCTAAACCAATGTCACAGATATGATCAAGGTGTTGTATCGATAGTTCTCGTCATGCCTCAATTTCTTGCACGCTTCACGAGGGTCTCGGAAACGGCATCTGGGGCAGGCTTCTGGAAAGGACTATTGACTGCTATGATCGAGCTGGGTGCATTTATCGGGGCTTTGAACCAAGGTTGGGTTGCGGATAAGATCTCAAGGAAGTACTCAATTGTTGTGGCGGTGATCGTCTTCACAGTTGGTTCTGTGTTGCAGACTGCAGCAGTAGACTACTCGATGCTGGTGGTCGCGAGACTGATTGGGGGAATTGGCATCGGCATGCTCAGTATGGTAGCGCCGTTGTACATCTCCGAGATTTCTCCTGTATGTTGCCCTCCTGTATTATTCACTCTGATAACGTGGCAAAATAGGGATGTTGCTGACACCACAATCAATAAAGCCAGAAGTTCGTGGTAGTTTGCTGGTATTAGAAGAATTCAGTATCGTCTTCGGAATAGTCGTTGCATTCGTATGAACCTACGACTACCGAAAGAGAACATTCTGGACTAATATCTGTCAGTGGATTACCTATGGCACTCAGTACATTGCCGGAGAATGGGCTTGGCGGCTTCCGTTTTTACTCCAGTTGATTCCTGGACTTGTGCTTGGATTAGGCATATTGTTCCTTCCATTTTCACCTCGATGGCTTGTATCGAAAGGTCGTAATTCCGAAGCATTGCAAACTCTCAGCAGACTACGCCAACTCCGCACGACGGATCCGCGCGTCCAGCAGGAGTGGTACGAAATTCGAGCCGAGGTTGCCTTCCACCAAGAGATTAGTGTCTTGAGACATCCCAATCTACAAGACAGGACTGTGTTAAGCCGCATCAAGCTTGAAATTGCCTCCTGGACTGACTGTTTCAAGCGAGGCTGCTGGCAGAGGACCCATATTGGAATACTTTTGATGTTCTTCCAGGTAAAGCTCCGGCACTTGCCACCCCCATGTAAACGTCCTGACTTATGGTGAAGCAATTCGTAGGCATCAACGCACTCGTGAGTCCTGCTTGCAAGAGCTGATGCCATGCAATGCCCAGAAGACTAATCGTTCCGTAGATTTATTATTCACCAACGCTGTTTCAGACCCTTGGGTTGAACCATAGTATGCAGCTCATCATGTCAGGGGTTCTAAACGTCACTCAGGTATGATGATAGGGTTTCTATCCATCCATCCAACTAATTAAAACCAGCTTGTTGGTGTACTCACGTCGATTTGGACAATCGATGGGATTGGACGACGACCAGTTCTTCTTTGGGGAAGTTTTTCCATGACGATTGCTCACCTGATAATTGCAGTACTGGTCGGCAAATTCTCACGTGATTGGCCTGCTCATCGCACAGCGGGGTGGGTCGGTGTTGCATTCGTAAGCATTGTCGAGTAGCAATGTCGAAGGCTTCTTCTCTGATGGCTATGCAGCTGCTGTTTTACATGCTTAGTTTCGGTGCGAGTTGGGGCCCGATACCGTGGGCAATGCCCAGCGAGATGTGAGAACCCTATGGATGTACTTGTTTCGAAATCTAAATTTGACATCGCCAGTTTTCCTTCATCACTGCGGGCCAAATTTCAACGTGTTCAAATTGGCTCAATAACTTTATCATCGTGAGTTAAGGATCTCTCCACTGCGCAAACCGTATACTAATCACTTCGGTAAGGGACTGATCACTCCGCCACTTATCCAAAATACTAAATTTGGAGCTTATGCCTTTTTCGCCATCTTCTGCCTCTTGTCCTTTGTTTGGACATATCTTTTCGTACCAGAGACCCGTGGAAAGACGCTGGAGGAGATGGATAGTGTCTTCCGAGATGTTGCTAATGAAGAAGAAGAGGCAAGGAGAAAGGCAATTGAACGCGGCATGATTGCCAGCGCTGGCCAAACAAGTAGTGGTGAAAACATCATGGTTATGACTTCGGCAAAGCATTGAGTAGCCACGTGTGATAGGATAAAGAATGCGTTTCGTCATGGCGTGAAACGATGGGCAATCAGTAAGTACCGGATCAGTGGCAATGAGCCACGACTGGCAGATTAGAAAGCAGAGCAGGATGCAATCAGTATTGTCCAAGTTTCAAATCTGCTTTTTGCGGTCGTGTTCGAGTCCGACTAGCGTATAAGCGATAATTTCGATGACTGAACGAGGACGCATTTACGCAAATCCGTAGGGAGTGGCGATATTGAAATCAGTCGGCTTGTCGAAATCTACTATTGTTATTTCTTGTTTTGATAGGCTTTACATTTACTTGTCTGAGTTACGGTATGAAGAGATGTACAATAAGAAGAAGAACTTCAAAAGGAATGATAGGAAAAGGAACAAGCTCAACAAAGTTGCCAGTGATTTCATCAGCAGCCTGATAGTGATCTCGGAATAAGAGCCATAGCGCCTTGTTTTGCTTTACGGATGGCAGTTGTTTGACCCTGAGATATTCTCGTCGATCAGCCGTCAGCTGGTTTAGATGATAAGACAGGGCTGCATCAGCCCTAATCCTTCCGGCAGTCCTTTCACACCGTTCAGGATTGCTCTCGGAAGGACTGGCTCTGCTGCATTTGCAATTGGGAACCTCAAACAAGCGGTCAAGGATCTCTGCCTTCATAAGTACATCTGAGTTTTCAGCTCCGAAGCAGTGCTGCAGCTCAGAACATGTACTCGATCGCTGTTCAACCGCTCAAAGTGGACGGTACATGCGTGAATTCCAGCGATTTCAGGCAACCAAGCAGTGAGAATAGGGTTTCAGCCAACTAATAGAGTAGTTATGATACTAAGGAGTTCCAAGCGATCCGGATCCTCCCACGGTGCTAGGACTTAAGAGTTGTCCTACTACTCATGAGACAGGTGTAGTCACGTACCTAAGGTAGTGACCAGCCAGCAGGACCCGCAGCCTCGAAGGATTCAGGATCCCTTGGCGCGGGATGGTTCCGTCTGCCACCAACCTGCATTTGTGGGTGGGTAGAGTATCGGTGACTCAAGACGTGCGCATATGGGTGAGAGTCATGTTATCTGCTTAAGTTAGGAACGGAATGGTGGCTAAGATTGACGAGCAGAAGGGGAGGATATACCTATAGGTAGGCTACAGTACGAGTCAGATTGACGCTGGCTGCGACGAGTTCTCGTTGGCGGCGGCGGCGGCCAAAATTAGAATGTTCTAACGCTGGCGAGAGGCGTGAAGGCGTCTGAGCCTCTTGTAAGTTGAAACTTCACCGCCCACTTTCTCCCTCCTCCACACGTTATTTCCCAAGATACCTTACCCCCTCGTACCTGGATCTTGTACTGGGAGTAGTCTGGGGACCAAGTTACGCACGAGAAGCACATTTAGCATCTCGGCGATCGACCATCAGCTTTTCCATGCTAATGCTGTAGATCGTGTCAGCGAGGAAGAATGCCTTGGGCAGAGCGGGTCTCCCGGTCTACTGCTGCTGCTGAATGGATCAGGTATAGTGCCATCTCTAGGTACGAGTACCGATCACCTTCGTTAATTCCAACCACATCTCAAAACATCTCCCGCAGGAGTTCCCTATTGCGTATTGTTGTTGCGAGTACTAGCTACGTAGTCTACAGTACTCGGCTCTCCCCCTCGGTATCGCTACGGCAGCTACTCGTACCTTATGATATTATCATCCTGGACCACGCACGACGGTTCCAGTAGTGGCAGAGGTCTGGCTTTAAACCCAGGCCCTCCTTGAACGGATACTCTACTATTCGCAGATCAGAAGGCGAGCGCTCCAGTAATGTTTCATGGTCCGGAATCCAGTGCGCCTCAAGAATTTCAAGATGAGGCGTAAATCACAGAATCACAGCATCACAGTACCTTAGTGCCCTAGGGAAATGATGCAGCCAATGGCCTATTGATGTTAAGCAGTCTTCTAGTGTGGGAACAACGTGCGCGCTTCCGAAGGCCGCCAGTACAGTATCACAACGCACGACTTCATTTCAGCCGCAGATCGGCTCTAAAGGTAACTAGAGAGATAACTACTACCTTACTTTAGTGACTACCTTGTTAGAACACATCGCGGCCTTGTGGAAACAACTAACAACTGGTTAGCCCCCGTCTCCAGTCTCCAGTCTCCAGTCTCCAGTCTGTGTCCGTCCATCTGCCAGGGCTGTGACAGTCGACGGTGGGATCTGAAACAGTCTAGATATAACAGAACGCTGCGGACAGACTGCTTTACTAGTGGGGAAGATGCCTCCAGCTTGCCTTGCGGCTACTGTACGGCCGTAGCACCTACAGTACTCCCTACCTCCTGTCCTTTCCCCTCATGGGAGCAGTCCTATCCGAACTACTAGTGTATTGATACTCACGGAGATTGGTTCTGCTGTCTGCTGCGTGTAACGCATTACATGCCACATGCCTGATTCCAACCTGCGTTCAATTCATATTATTAGTCATTCCCATGTGTTCATCACTCCAAACGGTAGCATGCACGCAGCACGAGTGTTGTCTTCCTGAAGAAGAAATGCATCCGAAGCTTACGACTCCGTCATACCCAGGCGCGGTCGAGGCACGTTGGTTCTATGCCATACTCTTCTTGCTCAGCCTTGTATTCCGTGTGCTGGGGAGTTTGCTCCGTGCACGGCGTGTCTACCTCGTCAAAAGCATAGACTGGGAAAAGCCGTCTCCAGCTGCCCACTTTGTTGGATGGCAGCCTACTTGACCATGGTTTCCTTGTGGCTGGCAAGGATTAGAATCCTTCGAAGGATGAGCTAAGGATCAAAGGGCTGACCAATAAGATGGGGCAGGACAAGAGAATCCTCCAGGTATTTCAACTATTGCTCCTGCCCCGTGGCGAAGAAGATATCGAAACATGTTTATTGAACCCTGAGGGAGAATCGAAAATAAAACAACCTCTTTTTCACGAGAGTATATAGTTTCTTTGCATCCGAATCGAGGTGGAAGGGAGAAAGGGACAGGCAATAGTTGTTTGTATTTCCATCTCATCGATCTTTTCACGTTGACCATGTCTCGTTCTCATTCTTACTCTCATGACTCAGGCCATTCTCGCGGAAGCAGACGTCGTGGATCCAGCATCCTTGCTGTGACCGAAGCTAGTTTTCAAGGCCTTCAACTTAACGAGACTGCTGGGACTCACCACACTCCATCATACACCGCCTCGGATCCGACCTATCCCCGGTCTTTATCATCGCACAGAGGTGAGTTGACCGCAAGTTATCTGCAACCAGGCTTCGACACTGGCAATTTTACCCCGGCTCCTCCATCTGAGACTTTCGTCGATCCTCAGCGCGTCTTTGGCGATTATAAATCGTCTGATGCGCAACGACTGGACTTCCTCGATCCCGAGACAGTGGGTTTAGGCATCCAACAGGCCTCAGTGGGGAGTAGTGTTTTCCCTAGCAGAAACATGAGGTACGTCTGTCGAACCCGGAAGCTGACTTTGTGCCTGATAAGCTCTGAAGTACCTACTCTTATCCTACCGACCCGACTTCAAGTCACTATCAAGCTCAAAGCTCTTACAGCGTCTCGAGGTCATCGTCCATGCAGAGTGAGACCGTTTCTATCCTTCCACTGATGGACAACTAATTGAAGTTTTAGATTCTCCATATTCGGGAGGTGAACCACCACGTCGAAGTATGTCTAGTGTCACTGGCCTTCTTACCTTGCCAAGCTCGACCTTGAGCGGACTGAGTACTCAAGAGCGTGTCATTGCTCGACAGCGGCGGCGTGGCTTGCAAGAACCTCGACGCGAGGCCAAAGTCCGTTTGCGAAGGGCAATCTTGCCAAGTACCTCAGACGCTGGGTCGAGCAGGGCACACACAGGGAGCCACTCGACTGACTTTCTTGCAGCTCCATCTTCCGCATCTTCGTACGACGTCAATGCTTCCTCCGGACCTCTTCCGTACGGTGGCCGAGCCTCTTCTGCTACTTCCACTCGGGGACAATATGTGTCATGGTATTATGATTGCCAGAGTTTCAGACAATCTCTCCTCATTGACTTGTTACAGTTCACCAAATCCATACGAAGCCGGCAGCTACCAGGCCGGCTATTCCATGCCTAATGTAAGCCAGTCGCTACACCCGCCGTATGTTATTTGAGTTCTAGTTGCAATTTTTCAATGCTGACACAGCGAAGCTCGTACACACCTGTTGTCCCGTCATCGATGCCGGACCGCTACGGGCTGAGTAGACGACCTTCTTCTACTTCCGTGGGCCCTCCACACCCCAATGAACCAATCAGGATCGTGGAACAGCCATCCAGACCTCAGTGTTGGGACCACGGCTGCAACGGGCGTCCCTTCTCGACGTTTAGCAATCTACTCCGGCACCAGCGCGAAAAGTCGGGCACGGCGACGAAGTCTACTTGCCCACGTTGTGGGGCAGAGTTTACACGGACTACAGCACGCAACGGTCACATGCAGCACGAGAAATGCAAGCCGCGGTCTGGCTAAGGATTTACAGCGAATCAGGTTTGATGATTTGAATGTGGGCGTAGGAGCAAGCATGCATGCATTTGGTGCGTTTTGGCAACGGAAGGGCATAGCGCGGATTCCGGATTTAGCGAACAATAGAAAAAGGATGGAGCATGGGTCATACATGGGCTTGGGCATTTTACACTGGGGACTGGGCGGTGCATTGAAGAGATACGCATTTTGGATGGGGGTTACTGGAGCGCATTCACTTGGGCGTTTTGACGATTTGATTACCGCAACGGCGGCGGATCTTGTCCCTAGACCAAACGTTGACTCTCTCTTTGCAGTTATGGTCCGGAGGCTGAATGGGAAGAACGCCTGGAGCGTTCTAAGCTAGTTCGGATCAAATTAGCAGTCGGCAGAGTTGGTACTGGTGCTGTGTTGCGGTGTTTCAGCTGAACTTCGGTTCAACTCTGTCCATACCGCAGCTTCTACATAGAAACAGATGTCATCGCATTCATCGTTCATTTAACCATAAGTCCTCGTGGGGGTGTTTCGTGTATTATTGGTACCTATTTCTCCGCTGTTCTCGCCGGCTGTGTAAAACATAACAGTTGGAACTGAGCCGCCGTCGCGGAAATCGGGGCGACTTGGGACTGGGGGTGGATGATCGACCAAGGGCGGACACTACTACTCTAGCTCGTGTTGGATTTCGTGGCGGATGCTTTCCTTGCTCTCTCCTCGGACCTTCGAGTCATACAATGCTTTCATCTTCACTACAGATTCGGTTCATGATACACTTATACATTGCTACTGACAGCGCAATCATCATCTACACAGAGCGGTATCAAGCTGTGAACGAGAAGAAGTAGCAGCTAGTAAATCTGTATCGTACGGTTCTGGAAAAATGTCTGTCTCCGGGGTATTCCAGACATAGTCAACCCTATCATCAACCTCAGGGCTTCCAAGTCACCAATATACGTTTGCACGCACGCTACCTGCCAAGATGCTTCCCTCACTATCGCAGCTGTTCCGAATCCACCACTCTCACACAAACACAAGGTCTTTAGCAACCCCACATCATTCTCCGATAATACGGCGGCATAGGCACTGTATACCGAAATAGTATTGATCAAGCCCTGCATCACACCGTAATAGAGGCAAAGAAGTAATTTCTGGGCCGCCAACATACTGCACCCTGGATATGGCTTCTATCTTCACCTTTGACCCGGATCCTCCGAGGGTGTCATCTCCATGGCTTACACCACCCATATCCGTGCCAAAATCCCCTTCTAAATATGGACTGTCAGCTCTTCATGATGTTGGACCTCCACCCGCAGCACTTTTGGTTGACTATGGGATCACTAAGCTCGAAACTGAGCCACAGGAGGGCCCGACAGAGTACAAGTTGCACTTGTTGCTAAGGCCCCGGCGAAGTTTCTCAGCCTCGACAACGGTGCAGCATGTATCCGGATCATACCAGTCGAAAGCTCATATACCACGCTCGGAGGCCGAGTTGAAGGTCGCCAAGGCAAAGCTGTCCCCTGCCTCCACTCCAACTAATCAGTCGAGGCAAAATAGGTTACAACATCTAACAACGCAGCTCCTATGGCGTCTGCAGCAGTCTTCGCCTTATCATTCCTCTTCTAAGGCAGATCTGGTTGTGCCTCTACTGCCTGAATCAATACTCGAGCCTTCTGCTCCTGCACCAGATGATCATTGTAGGCCATTACCAGGAATAGAGGGCAGCCAAGGTGCGCTGTACGAAATTGGCGTGTCTGATGATGGGACATTTGTGGGGCTCACAAAGGGTGAGCTTGACGAGAGTTTACAAAATCTTCGTGCGATGGCATCAAGTCTTGGCTGCAAAGTCAAAGTGTTACGCATGGTAATCGTTGGAACTTGCCAGTGGATCGAAGAATCTCAGCCAAACGACAGCCCAGGGGATAGATTGCAAGAAGAAAGATTATGGGTTGCAGAGGCTCTGGTAGTCCCTAATCTGGAGTTACGAGTAAAAACTACGACTTCGGCTTCTGTGGAGTTCAGTTCACCCGGTCATCCAGTAGATGAGTCCGACTTCTCCAGTGTTGACTGGAAAGAAGCGATGTCTAAGACTGAACAGCTCCGCGTTTCTCTGACAGGAAGCACAACGTCGGGCAAATCGTCATTACTGGGCACCTTATCAACTTCTACTCTCGATAATGGTCGAGGAAAAAGCAGGTTGAGCCTTCTGAAGCACCGGCATGAGATATCGACTGGTGCCACTAGCTCCGTGACACCTGAGCTGATTGGTTATCAGGATGTAAGTTCAGATGACAGTGCCCTGGGCTCCCGTACCGATGTTGTAAATTATGCCTCTGGTAACGTTTCTTCTTGGAATGATATCCACAGCACTGCAGAACCTGGTCGTCTTGTGTTTTTGACTGATTCTGCTGGACATCCGAGATATCGTCGAACTACCGTTCGTGGCCTTGTTTCGTGGGCTCCTCATTGGACTATATGTTGCATCGCGGCCGATGACGATGAGGATGCAACGGGTAAGACAGGAGCAACTGCCTCCGCTCGCGATATACTTGGCTCTGCCGGCGTTGGAGTGGATTTGTCAAGAGCGCATCTAGAGCTCTGTCTCGATTTGGGCCTTCCATTGGTCATAGTTATTACAAAGCTGGATCTGGCATCCAAGACTGGTCTACGACAAACACTTGCTAAAGTCTTGTCGATAATAAAAATGGCAGGGCGTCAACCCGCCATCATGTCTACGTCGTCTAGCAACGATCAGAATCCACAGCTCCAATCTTTGGCTAAACCTGAAGAGCATGAGGTCAAGAAGATACTCACTAGACTGGAAAATAGCGATGCTCATTCAATAGTACCCATCATACTCACAAGTGCTGTTACTGGGAGCGGTATTGGGAAAATTCATGCTCTGCTTCGCCATCTTCCTATACCACACCTCGGCAATTTTTCGGCGTTATCTTCCCATAATACACAGATTGGCAGTCCAGACACGAGAACTCTTTTTCAGATTGACGAGGTCTTTGCGATGCCTGATGCTCAAGTAATGTCTATCTCCAGCGGTCGACAAGCCAGCCATGGATCCATACTCAGTGGACATCTACGGCATGGGGTGCTTTCAGTTGGAGAACAGCTAATGATTGGTCCTTTCGCCTTAGAGAGTACAGATGATGGTCACGATTTAAGTGAGAACGACCGGGCAAGCTCCTTCCCAGGTCAGAAAGGAATCTACACGAAGGCAGCTGTTTTCACAAGTACTTCTCAACGACCGTCATCTGATGATTTTACTCTCGGTATATCTCAAGGTAGAGACACCTCTTACGGGTTTCCAGAATGGCAGAAAGTACACATTGTTAGCCTCCGTAATCTACGGCTTCCAGTCCGAAAGCTCCTCCATGATCAGGTTGGGACTGTTGGCGTCGTGTTCCACAGACTTGGTTCTGTGGCAACCCACTCCGTTCCCCTTAATGCTTCTCGCATACGCAAAGGAATGGTCCTGATGAACGCTCCAAAGGACTTCGAGTCTGGGTCACTGCATTCGTATCGCGGATTTGTCGCGATTTTCAATGAGAGCAAAGCCTTTTCGTTATTCCCAGGGAGTCTTGTTATCACGTATATCGCAAGTATCCGAGCATCAGCGAAGGTTGTCACTGTCAACCGCTTAGCGGTCCACGCTCCTAGCGAAGAACTGTTCTCTTTTGATGAAAGCGAGAGTGATATTAGCGGAGCTGAGCTACCACGAGACCTGAGCGGACCAAAGCAAATAGAAATCAATATCCAACTCATAAGTTCTAGAGAGTGGATCGAGCTTGGGAGCCGAGTTTTGGTCATGCACGGTGGCGGGCCAAGCTCATCCACCCAACTCGAGCGAGGAGACAAAGGCAACGTTGGGCTAGACGGCCTTGTTGGTACGATCAGCCAGGTTTTGCTATAGATGCCTACCACGCTTCCATGGGAATCTTTTCGAGCGTTCCTATATTGCAGCAAACCTCGAGCACGGAACAGACAAGTATCAGATATCCACCTCACCTAACACGTAAAGTACGTTCTCCAAAATCATTCAAAGCTAACCTTGCTTGTTACCGTTACGCACTGACTAACGATCTTCCTATCAGAATTTTGGTGAGGGCGGGTTCCCCGCAGTCCGAAAGACTGAGACATCTCTGACATTGCGCCATGAATTGCGCCATCGGCAGATCGACGACCTTTGTACGCTTTTGTGTATAGGGCCGAGTGGCTGTTCTACTGCTCATGAAGGACATATACAACACATGTCCTGGTACAATTGTATTAGTAGTGTCTTATCGCAAGTGGGCGTTGGTTGCTTATCTCCTGTTTCCGACGTGTTCAGCTCATCCGTTACAATCGTATATAATTGACACATCTTATCACAAACGTCAGCTCCTAAATACCCATCATTTATGTTGGCTTGTTGTTGTGTCCAGTATGGCCCCAGGCTTGACTGACGTACAGGCAAGCGTTTCTCCGACGCTTGACCGCCGGTCATTGAAAGAGACATTTCCAGATGGCATCAAGACCTCTGGTCAGCAAAGCCCAGTCTATGACGAACTCCGATTGTATGACGATTTTCCAGACGAGATAACCGGCCCTACGATTTGGAAGGCAGAAGACTACAGCAATAATCCGGAACGATGGACCCACTACTTCACAGAGGAGGAGGTTGCAGAGATGAGTGAGGCCGCTGACAAGTTTAAAGCCGCTGCGCTACCACTGACAGGTATATCCAAGGTCAGATGCCCCAAGTCTGCGAATAAACAATAAACTAAGATTGTAAGCAGGAGCAATTCCCACTTCCGAAGCTGTCAGAACTGCTGAAATCCATACGCTCCGAACTTCTCAACGGCAAAGGTTTCGTGCTCTTCAAAGGCTTCCCAGTCGAGGAGTGGGGCAACCACAAGTCTGCAATTGCATACATGGGGCTTGGGACCTATCTGGGATACTTCGTTAGCCAGAATGGAAGAGGTCATGTCCTCGGGCATGTAAAGGACCTGGGAGATGATGCGAGGCAAATAGACAAAGTCAGGATCTACAGGACAAATGCACGGTAAGCTCAACAAACCTTACATCGTTGATATTGTTTATGTCCTACTAGGCAGTTCTTTCATTCGGACGACTCCGATATCGTAGGCTTGTTATGCATCGCCCGCGCCCTCGAAGGCGGCGAGTCAGACATCGTGTCTTCACATCATGTTTATAATGCGCTGAGGGAGGAGCGACCGGACGTACTAAAAACGCTGACAGAGCCAGAATGGTACTTTGATCGCAAAGGCGAGGTCAGTTACGGTGAAGAACCGTACATCCGGACAAGCGTCTTCTACATCGAATCAGGTGGGCAGGAGCGGGTCTACTCGAAGTACGCTCACCATGTGTTGTGATCAAATTATCATCACTAACATTATGCTTGCAAGATGGGACCCGTACTACATCCGCTCCCTCACCCGCTTCTCTGACAAAGGCATAATCCCACCCCTCTCGCCCGCTCAGCTCGAAGCCGCCGAAGTTCTCGAGCAAACATGCCAGCGTCTTGCGCTACACATGGTCCTCGAAGTTGGCGACATCCAATTCCTGTCCAACGAACACGTTTTTCACGCAAGGACGGAGTACACGGACAATGCGCCTCCGGCGCCGAGGAGGCATTTGATGAGGCTGTGGCTGGCCACACCGCAGGACGAGGGGGGCTGGAGTTTACCGTTTGCTGACAACTATGACAAGAAGAGAGGGGGGATTCAGGTGGACGATACGCCGCCCGTTGCGCCGTTGGATGCAGCGTAGTTCGATGGGCAGTCGATGAGATAGGGCCGACTACAAACACAACTCGTCGATGGTGTTTGATCATCTCCAAAATTGGCTCTTTGACGATGAGACGATTTGGATTGTAAGACACAATGACATTGGGGTTTTCATTGGTCGATAGCTTAGCAATCGGTGAACTTCAAACGCTTTTTCATGAATCCAGCGCGTAAGCCGTGCAACTATTAGATACGCGTAGTACATTGTTGCTCTATCGGTATTACAAGTATCGATAAAGATCGGGGATAGGTAGATGATACGACACTTTCTGGCTTGCCAAGCTTGGACACCAGGGGCAGCTTTTATTCAAAGGTACCTACTGTAGTCGTAATCAATTATAAGTAAGGTTGATGCAAAATGCATTGACAAACGAACTTTATATGGCCATTTTGTGCTCCATTTGGTCTCTTGGATGAAAAGACTGATCCAATCAGGAGATACGTCATGCAGAGCTCGGTAAGCGATCTCGGTGTTGGAAAACGCCGTCTCCCACATCATTCCTACTACGGAAGACCGGCAACATGGTATCTCGAAATTTTAAGAGCGGTATGGCTTCGTCGTGCAAGACTCAGCTTGCCTTTAATCTTAACAGACGCAAGAGAGGTCTGTCTCGAAAAACACAGCGTTGCTTTCAATCCCTTGATATGCTTTTTGGAGGTGCTCTGCTCCCAACTTCGCCGTGTCCGACAGCTACTCCATGACGTACTGAGATTTGCCCCAGCACCAATTTCCAAAGTCAGTCAGCTCCATCTTGAATGTCTAGGAGCATGCTAATCGTCTTGCCCAGAGATCTGACGCGCGTGGTTCCTTGGCTCTCCTATAGCAAAAGCCAAGCCGAACACTTCACCATGGATTCCAGACGTTCGGATTCCACCTTCGGAGGCTCTCTCAGTTCCTCTCGCAGCTTACCCAACATTGGCAAGACAGCGCTCGAACCCCCTGAAAAATACGCACCCGAGACAGATTCGTCGGTGAACCACGAGTCCAGCGCGAGTGGTGAAGCAGCCCTTGACCCCACCGGTCTTGGCTTCAACTTTAGTCAAAAGGAAGGCAGGGTCCCGAAAAGCTCGCGAACGTTCGGCGATGGATACGGCTTCAGATATTTCGGCGATGATGAAAGGCACTCTGATGAGTTTGATCGAAAGCCGAAAACGGAATATGACGTGGATTGGGATGGAGAGAACGACCCGATGCATCCGCGAAGCATGAGCAAGGCGAGGAAATGGCTGGTCGTCTGGATTGTGTCTTTCAGCTCGGCCTGCGTGTATGATGGGAACCATCTGTTTTCTTCTTTCAACATCACCAACTGATGTTCCACAGGACTTGCACCTCGTCAATGTACACGTCGACATATCAGCAAATCACCGTAGAATTCCACTGTTCATCCCTCATTGCTACATTGGGATTAAGCCTTTTCGTCATGGGACTTGGTATTGGCCCTATGGTCTTGGGGCCACTGTCAGAGGTTAGCCAGCAAAGAAAACTTGGTTGATATTCGCCGGAGCGCTGACTGTTCTAGTTCTACGGGCGCCGGCCTATCTATCTTGTGTCTTTAGCATTCTTCATCATTTGGTTAGTCCCCTGCGCCGTGGCACCGAATATTCAAACCATGCTTGTAGCTCGTTTCTTCGACGGTGTTGCTGGCAGTGCGTTCCTTAGCGTTGCTGGAGGTACCGTTGGTGATATGTTTGCACGGCACGAACTGCAAGCACCCATGATGATCTTCACTGGTAAGAGAATGCTTGGATGATCGTTATCAAGCATTAGTGTGATTTTGCTGATGCACTGTTTGCTACAGCGAGCCCTTTCGTTGGTCCACCAATTGGTCCCATTGTTGGGGGTTTTATCAATTACTTTACTAATTGGTAAGAGGAAAATCTTTGTGCTCGTCCTCGAAGAGATTCCTCGTTTATGCTGACCAATTAGGCGGTGGACATTCTATGTTCTCATTATCTGGTCAGCGGCTATGTTGGCATTGATTGCAGCCTTCGTCCCAGAGACATATCATCCAGTTGTACTACGCTACAAAGCAGCTAAAATGAGGAAGGAGACTGTAAATGAGAATTGGAAAGCGCCGATCGAGCGACTGGATAGGTCAATTCCGAAAACTATTATGCGGTCATGTTATCGGCCCTTCTTGCTCTTGACGCTAGAGCCCATGTGTTTGAGCCTCTGTGTCTTCTCTGCCATACTCCTGGGAGTGCTCTACCTATTCTTCGGAGCATTTGAACTTGTTTTCGAAAACAATCATCACTTCAACTTGTGGCAGACCGGACTGTCGTTTACCGGCTTGTTCGTTGGCATGTAGATCTCCCCCACCCCCTGGTTCGTCCGATCAACGCACTGATCATCTTTTGACGCAGATGTGCTGCAATCGCGACGCTACCACTGTGGCACCGCAACTATGTCCGGCTGGTACAGAATCGGCAGAAGAACGGAGGCGAAGCAGGAGGCGCAGAGCCTGAATACCGCCTACCACCTGCTATCGCTGGAGCGATCATCTGTCCAATCGGGCTTTTCTGGTAAATATATCAATCTCCCAACGTCAGAATAAACTCAAATATCTAACTTTCGGACCAGGTTTGGGTGGACCACCTATTCGGCGGTCTTTTGGCTGGTTCCTGTTATTGGGAGTGCCATATTTGGCTGCGGGTGAGTTTCCTAGCTAGATCTGAACCGGAGTTTTATTGTGGGTATCTTGCTGATAAGATGATGCACAGCATGTTACTCGTCTTTGCTGGAGTCTTCACGTTCCTGGTCGATGCATATCCACTGTATGCCGCTTCGGCGCTAGCGGCGAACAGCTTTGCCCGAAGCAGCTTTGCAGCAGCCTTTCCCATGTTTGGCAACCAGAGTAAGTTCATGACTCCTTTCCATTGCACAACCATTATGCACCTCGTGCAGATGACAGCTGCTTACGGGTAACGGCAGTGTACACCAAGTTAGGTAGGCCTGTCGATTGAACAAACCCACATGTGATGTTGTCCGTGGTAAGCCTAACCGCGTGCAGGATATCCATGGGCGACGACCCTTCTTGCGTTTCTCACCTTGGCCATGGCGCCCTTCCCGTAAGCTGCAGACTCTTCCCAGGATCCCTTTACCCCATTCCGACGACGATGCTAATTGGTGGCATTTTAGGTACTTATTCTTCCTGTACGGCAAAAGAATACGGGGCATGAGCAAGTTCGCAGCAGGGCGATAGACGTAGGTACCGCATGCATTGGTCGTGAAAGATTACCGCACTCGACGACCCAGCACAACGGTAGAGTGATTGATAGGGCGCATGTAAGAAGTCATGCATACAACTTAGATAGAACTAATGATGAGGTGTTGCTGCACAACTTTCGATGACCTCCGTCAGGGCTGGAAAAGGCAGTTAATTCGTCAGAAGGTACATTAGCAGTACAGTGTGTGTGCGGTAGGTACATGATAGCGCGTTGGTGCACTTGGGCTTGCATGGCGCGTCGTACGAGATGCGTCGTTAGTATATTCCCCCGCCTGCAGCCTCGATGCTGAGTTGCTGAGAGAGTGCTTGTGAGCCACAGCCCTCGGACGATCTAGGTGGAAATGAGGATACACAAAACCGAGTGGAAATCATGGCCCAAGTGGTGCAAGAGGTTGTTGAAGCATGTCAAAGCAACCTCGACTACTAAGTAAGGTACGGGACGCTATAGACGTATAGATGTATCGATGATGTATTCGATGTATTCGATGTATTCGATGCTCTCCAATCCCAATCTCAATGCAGCAGAGAGAGAGTATCACTATATCTAGGATACCTTACTTCCACTTCAAGTAGTGCCGTATTTTAATGCAAGTCATACTTTTGTCTAACGGTACCGTACTCCACCACCGGTCCGGGCCCTTTCGACAGTCACCCTAGACCTAAAGTACCACAGCCATCGAGTGCATCCAGCAGGTTGGAAGCAATTCGAATTCGAATCTTACATGGATTCAAGCCACTAGGACCGCGTACCATGTTACGGCCCAGATCGTCATGTATGATGTATCTATTCGGACCTTGCGCTCGTATTGTTTGGATACCTGTGTGTGTGTGTGTGGGTGGAGTACGGAATACTCCACCTTAAGCTATGAGGGGTAGGTACGGAGTATCTGAGACCCGTTCCAGCTTGCTTGGCGAATCAACCGCTTTTTGCCCACATCCTTCGCTTCACTGACGAGAAAGTATCATCCCTTTTCAGCACGCAGCTATTCAAGCGGCCTTACCGGTGCTCTGGTACCCATCCGAGAGGTCGCCTCCAGCTCAGCTGGCAATACTCCGTAATGCGACACCATCCAGCCCAGAACCAATAGTCCTGCAGGGAGTGACCAAACCCACCACCCCTTCTCCACCAACCACTCCCTCAGTTCTTTCAACACGACCAGGAACACCCTTCGAAGCCAGCCCTGGTCTGTCCTGTTCTGCAAACAAACACTGATACTAAGGAAAGGGAAAGAATTCTATTCATATTCCCTTACTTTGGCTAGATTCAACTGGAAACTGTCGCAGAGAGAGTTCTCTTTACGAAGCCCGTCCATCCACTTGTCTGTACCCAGGCGAAACGTTCCACGGCGTCACCCTCAGCGCCTGCACTAACGCGTGGTCGAATCCTGCGAACTCCTCACGCCAAGTTCCACTTTACTTTTTACTTGGGACCGTTGCTTGCTTGGGACTGGACGAAACAACGGTGATCCTTGCCAATATTGGTCCCCTCGAGGGTCTCTTGGGAAGTTTTGGTGGCTATCAACGGGGAGCTGCAGTATAGGAACGTGGGTGGCTCGGCAACGGCAGTTTAACGGATACGGGCTTGTGTGCCCTCGAGGGACCGACTGAGACTTGACATATAACATGACCGTGGGCACTGGCGACGATGAAGCTCCGCAATCCCCGTCGCAATCGCCCGAGGACAGCGGTGATCAGCGTTCAGGCGACATGGCGGACCGTCCGGAGCCAAACGGGAAGCCCGTGGGGCAGACAAATGCAGGTACGAATACCGGCCAAACGAAATCGGCCTCGAACGCAAAGGACCCGTTGCGGCCTCGGAGGAAGAAAGCAAGACGGGCCTGCTATGCCTGCCAGCGTGCTCACCTTACTTGCGGTCAGTCTTTTGCTACACCCTGAGAATCGAGGCGCGCTTTGTCCTGATAGGTGGGGCTGATGACTCGTCCTACAGGTGACGAGCGACCTTGTCAGCGGTGTATCAAGCGGGGTCTGCAAGATGCCTGTCATGATGGTGTGCGGAAGAAGGCCAAGTACTTGCATGATGCACCGAGTGATGCTTTGATGCCAGGAGTGGGACTCAGAAGTGTCGGCGACAATCAGTTTCAGTTTGTGACCAACCTTGCCAGAGGACAGCATCTCCCACCGAACCAGGGGTTTTCAGGGTCATCGCCAAATGAGGTATACGTTCATCAGCAAGGAGCGCCGATACCGTTCGGCGTCTACCCCTCGAGCGGACCGCAAGGCCAGATGCCGCCTCCGTTATCAGAGAACATGATGAACACGCAGCCCTTCAGCAGCCAGCAGTCACCCATCTCTCAGCAATTCAGCGTTGGCCCCAGCCCTATACAGAACATGGCAAACCCGCTTCAGCAAACAAGCCAAGCTGTTCCAAGTCCGTTGCCGGACAGTTTCGGAGGCAACCCCTTTGATCCAAGCGATCCGTTGCAATATAGCTTTGATCCTGCCAGCTTCAACTTTGGTAATCACTATGGCGCTCTAGAGTTTGGTATGCTTGGACATATGTCTTCTGGCGCGGCCGAGACTCCTCCCAGTGACAGTACCGTACAGCTTAACCAAAGTAACACTGCTAGTTACACACCAGGTACAACCATCTCTACCGCCTACAGTGGGAGCCCCGTGAATGGGACCTCATACGTCTTCCCCCAAGACCACGGTCTCGGCGAATGGCGAAGTGAGACTCCAACGAATATCCGACCTGGCAGCGGACCTAACGTTTACAATGCCACTGGCCGAGGTCCGGATCCGAATAGCTTTGTAAAGCAGGAGGGGCCTCATGCCTACGCCATCGGAACGGCGACGAGTACCTTCACCAGTCCCAGCTCCACGCAAAGCTCTCAGGATATCCGAACCGGCTTTAATGACGGTCCGACTACATCGAATTTGTATACTGCTTCACGTCAGGGTATGCAAGAACGTCCTACCCAGCAGCGGCAGGGGCCATCGATGATCTCCTCGTCGAATCTGCAAAGTCAAGTTCTGACTGCTGCTCGTCGATCTAGGGATCCGTCTACAATCTACGAGAGCGTGAAACAACCTTATCCGTATACGAGCGCCTTCCACGGCTTAACGGCCTTCTTGCAAAAGCGTTTTTCGCCGCAGAAGACACTGCGCATCGCAAAGGCACTTGCATCTATCCGACCCTCCTTCATCTCATCCACTAAAGACTTGAATCGCGAAGATCTAATCTTCATGGAAAAGTGCTTTCAACGTACTTTATGGGAATATGAGGACTTCATCAATGCATGTGGTACGCCTACTATCGTATGTCGACGGACCGGAGAAGTGGCCGCAGCTGGGAAAGAGTTCAGCATCCTCACCGGATGGAAGAAAGACACCCTTCTCGGTAAGGAACCCAACCTCAACGTTAACAAAGGCGGAACGTCTGGCAATCCAGGTACAGGAGCTTCGTCGAGAGGCGGCTTCAACACCCCACGCATCCCCGAAGGCGACAAGTCCGAATTCACCCACGGTTCCCGACCTCAGCCCGTTTACCTCGCCGAACTACTCGACGACGAAAGCGCGGTTGAGTTTTATGAAGACTTCGCCCGGCTTGCTTTTGGAGACTCGAGGGGCAGCGTCACGACACGATGCAAGCTGCTAAAGTACAGAACTGCGAACCAACCGTCATTCGCTGCCGCTGAAGTAGACGAGAATTTCGACACTGAAATCGGTTCGAGACTTAAGCACAAGCGCCAGGGACATAAGAACGGCAGGGCTAGTATTGGTGGCGAGAGTGGCATGTTCCAATTAGGTGAGAAAGATGGCATGGTCGAGTGTAGTTATTGCTGGACGGTGAAGAGGGATGTCTTTGATATACCCATGTTGATTGTTATGAACGTGGGTCATTCTGTCGATGATTTTTGCTTGACGGTTCTTTACTGACTGTCACAGTTCTTACCTTGTATATGATAATCGTGAACATCTACATACTTGCGGGCTGCATAGCGTGGTATTCAAGGGTCTTGGAAAGGCGTTCATGCGGATCATGCATTTGGAACCTTGGGCGTGCTTCGGGAGAATGACTTTCGTGTCGATAAAAGCTATAGATACTGCATATTCTCTTTATCCCTTTCTATCATCGATTGTCTATGCTCTATGTTACCCATCAAACACCCCAAAACAATCCCAACGCCAGCGCTTCGCATCGAACAACCCGCCCAACCCGCTCCTCCTCAAATACAAATCAACTCGCCACCTCGTTATCATGCCCCTTCCCGCCAAACTCCACCAAATACCCATCGTTCTTGAATTTCGCATACGCCTCTCTCTCCAGGCTCCTCCGCGCCACCTCGATATCCACCCGGATGTCCTCGATCAAGCTCTCCTTACTCACGTAGTCGTATTCCGGCCGAATAAAGCCGAGGATGAGCAGGTTCATGCGCGCGCCGTAGAAGTCTTGGGGGAAGGTGTGGAGGATGTGGACTTCCTGGTGGTGGGGGGTCCGGGGGGTTAGCGTGCTGTGCGTTGCTGGTTTTGATATCCGTGTTCTGGAGGTCTTACGTACAGGGAAATTCATGTCGAAAGAAGATGTTGACAGTAGGGCGCAGGGGGGAAAGGACTCACCACACTCCGAACCGTATTCCCGTAAAACGGATTCCACCCAATACTCATCACCATCGGCCAAACGCCCCCCATTTCCTCCTCCTCCTCTCTTCCTTTCCCCTCTTCCCCCTCCCCATTCAAACCCCCCTCAACCCCCACCCCCGCCCACCCAAAATAAACCCCACTCTCCACACCCTCATGCCCGCCCACGCTCAGTCCTGCCAAAGGGATGTTTGCTGTTGGGATACCGAGGTCTTTGCTGCCGCGGCCGAAGCCTTTTACGACGGGGCCGGAGAGGGGGATGGGGAAGGGGGGGGTGGGGCCGGTGGGGGGGCCGGCGGTGAGGGGGCGGGGGTGGGAGGGGCGCATTTGTGTTGGTGGGGTGTGGTATGGTGGGTGGTGTATGGGGTTATGTATGGTGGTGGGTGGGTCGGTGGGGGAGGGAGATGGAGGCGTGAAGAGAAGTGGGTGGAAGGATTGGTGGAAGGGGGGGGGTGGAAGCGGCGATGGTTTTGCCGAGGGATAGCCGACGGAAACCCTATCGCCGTATGCAAAAACCTACAGTAGCACAGTAGGTAATAATGTCACATTTCACAAGTTTACGTAGAGCACTTACAAAGCGTTTTATGGCTTGAAGATTATTTGGAAGACGCGACGAGATTGATATTGCTTGATTTCTAGAAACTTTCCATGACACTGAATCAACTTTTGAAATGATTTTCCCTAATTTTCGCTAGAAAAAATCTACCTCTACAGTTCCACTTAACACGACAATCACAGGTACAGTAGACTTCGAATTCAAAAGACATGGTGGAGAAGGCACACCACCGGTCTGTTCATAATGCTACGTTGCAAAAGAAAATCCCAAGTTCTGTAGAGAAGACATTGTTATCAAAGAAATCAGATACCTCCACGCAGGGCAAGAAAAGAAAAAGAGAACATAGCAATGGGATCACGCAGAACGGTCATCCTCCAATATCCGGCGTATCCGCAGAACTGTCACAAAAGCCCCTGGTAAAAAGTTCGGAGAAGCGAGTGAACGGTGATGCTTGCTCCAAACCTGGTCAATTTGGAAAAAAACATGCATCAAGGGAAAATCTAAGAGGATCATCAGGTCCTAAGAAGAAAACGGAGGATTCCAAGGGAAACCACACTCAAATTCCTACGCCTACAACAACCCATGGAAACCTGAAAAAGAAAGCCGATTCCCTATGGTCCCTCCGCAAAACCCTCCCCATCTGGTCGCACGCTTCCGAAATCCGCCAAGGCCTCCGTGAAAAGGATGTCATGCTCCTAGTCGGTGAGACTGGCAGCGGAAAAAGTACTCAAGTCCCCCAACTTCTCGTCAACGAACCATGGAGTAAACCACAATCCGTCACCACCACAATCGATAATATTTCGAAAACGGTCAAAGTAGGCGGCTGCATCGCCATCACAGAACCTCGTCGTGTAGCAGCCATCTCTCTCGCCCGCCGAGTTGCAGAGGAAATGGGCACTCCCCTCGGCTCATCTTCGCCGGCAAGTAAGGTCGGCTATTCGGTGCGTTTTGATAATTCAACGTCACCGAGTACGAAGATTAAGTATTTGACAGAAGGAATGTTATTGCAGGAGATGCTGAGGGATCCGTGGCTGAAGCATTATAGCGCTGTCATTGTGGACGAGGTGCATGAGAGGGGGGTCAATGTAGATTTGGTGTTGGGCTTCCTCAGAGGTATGAACGCAGGACCGAAAGAGGGAAGGGGTGGGGTGGGAATGAAGGTGGTGGTTATGAGTGCTACAGCAGATACGGAGGAGTTGTTCAAATTCTTCGAGGAAGGTTACAAAAAGCCGCAATCGAACGGAAAACTGCATCCGAATGATAGTATTCACGAGCATGTCAATGCCGACGTTAATGGGTTCGAAGATGAGTCGGAGTGGTCAGGTATATCCTCTTGTGATGAAGACGATGGCAAGACGAAGCCTATGCAGAGCAATGGCTATCACCCAAGAAAAGATACAAGGCAAGAAGTCAAGAAACCTCCAGCCAAAGGTCAAGAAACCACACCTTCCAAAAATGGGTCGGTACCAAATGGATTGTTACATGCCGCTTCAGACAATAGCAGCGAGCCATCCGGAGTACATGATTCCCCTTACATCTCCACCTGCTACATTTCAGGCCGCCAGCACCCGGTCGAAATTCTCTATTCACCTTCTCCAGTCCAGGATTTCATCGACGCGGCCTTGCGAACCCTCTTCCAAATTCATTACAAAGAGCCCATGCCCGGCGACATCCTAGTCTTCCTCACCGGCCAAGAAACCGTCGAATCACTCGAAAAACTCATCAACGAATACGCCCTTGGAATGTCCGCCGACGTCCCCAAGATCCTTGTACTACCCCTTTTCGCCGCCCTGCCGCAAGCTGCTCAACAAAGGGTCTTTCTCCCTGCTCCCCCCAAGACGAGGAAAGTGATTCTGGCTACGAATATTGCCGAGACTTCTGTTACTATTTCAGGGGTCCGATTTGTGATAGATTGCGGTAAAGCGAAAATAAAACAATTCCGCTCGCGCATAGGTCTCGATTCCCTCCTCGTAAAACCCATCTCCAGATCCGCCGCTATACAGCGTAAAGGTCGTGCTGGCCGCGAAGCTCCAGGGCAATGCTATCGTCTTTACACAGAGCAAGATTATCTGCGTTTACAACCAGCCAATACCCCCGAAATCCTCCGCTGTGATCTTAGCGAGGCAATACTGACGATGAAAGCCCGCGGCGTGCAAGACATTACTACGTTTCCTTTTCTGTCCCCCCCTCCTAGGGAATCACTAGCACAAGCCCTCACCACCCTCTTCATACTCGGCGCCCTCACGCCCACCAGCGCCATTAGTCCCTTGGGGCACAAAATGGCACATCTTCCTCTCTCTGCATCGCTAGCACGCACTCTCCTTGCCGCTGCAACACCAGAACTCGACTGTGTGAGCGAAGTTATCGATGTTATTGCTTGCCTGAGCGTCGAGAACGTATTCTTGAACCTAACGAGCGAGGAGAAAAAAGAAGCGGCTGAGACGGCGCGACGAGAATTATACAGGCGGGAGGGCGATCACCTCACCCTCCTCGCCACCGTACAAGCATACGCCGCCGAACACGCCGACAGGAAGGCCTGGGCCGAAAAGCATTTCGTCAGCCACCGAGCCATGCAATCCGTCATGGACATCCGGAAACAACTCCTTACCCACTCAGCCTCCCTCTCCCCCTCAAAACCCCAATCCCCTCACACCGCCTCTCCCGCCGCAATCCTCAAAGCCTTCCTCCAAGGTTTCCCAACGCAAATCGCGCGCCTGATTCCGGACGGAAGCTACAGGACCCTCGTCGGCAATCAAACCGTGGCTATTCATCCGAGTAGCGTGCTCTATAGGAGGAAGATGGAGGCGATTCTGTACACGGAGTTTATTTTTACGCAGCGGAGTTATGCGAGGGGGGTTAGTGGGGTGCAGATGGATTGGATTGAGGAGGTTGTTGGGGGTGGGGAGGGGGTGTGAGGGATGTGAGGTTGTGGTGATTGGAGCTGGTAGGGGATCAGGTGCGGAAGAGTGGTATGAAGACGGTAGTCCTTGTTAATCCTTTGACTGCTGTTGTCCACCTAGAGCCTACAAGTCAGATAGAGCCATGTACACTCGGGTTTTCCGAAACAAACCAGAATCCGTTAGAACGTAGATATAAGTATATATATATATATATAAATCAGTATTTCATCCGAAAAGTCTTAAACGAAGCCCGAATTCACTCGTAACAGTCGTAGCTCAAGCTCTTTGAGAACTGCATACGATAATCTCGCCACACAGTGCAATTCAATCTATTATCTCTAAACAAGAGTTTCCTTAAACGCTTGCCTGCAAAAAAGCGGTGGGCAGCGGTTGAAAGAAGATGAATAAAAATATGGCTGTATATAGAAAAAACAGAGTTACATAACGCACCAAATGCCGTCGTAATCTGCTCTCAATCCAAAAAAAAGACGGATTTGGCTATACCGATCAGAAGACTCCCCCGAGCTCTCATGCTTTTTCCATCCCCTTGAAACGATCCCCCCTACAGACCTCAATCCTCCTCTCCCTTCCATTGCCCCTCCCTTTACTACCCTAGGCAAGCATATTACCCTCATCAACCTTGAATCCCATTTCTTAGTGTCATAGGAGCCTTTTTTATGACTCAGTCGATTAGAAAAGAGCGTGCTCGCAGGAGTTGAGGATCCGGCCTGCAGATGTCGGAATGAAGATGGGAGGGGGAGGGTAAGGGGAGTGGGGGCGAAAGTGAAAGGAGTGAGAGAGGGAGTTGGAGATATGGGAGAGCGAGTGGGAGTAGGAATGAGAGCGCAAGGTGTGACAGCGGGAGAGCGTGTGGGAGTGGAAGTGGGAGTAGGAGTAGGAGAGCGAGGTGTGGGAATGGGAGTTCGAGTTCGAGTAGGAGTGGGAGAGCGATGTGAGCGTGGACTTCGAGTTCGAGCGCGAGGTGAAAGCAAGGTGCGAGAGGGCCAGGTATGGGACTGGTAGTGACACTGAAGCGGGGAGTGCGAGTGCGAGTGCGAGTGAAAGAAATGAAGTAAAAAAGAAAAATGGCAAGATTAACCGTACAGAAACTGCAGCAATGGCCAGTATTTAAATCAATCAGAAACAGGCAAAAAAGCACATAAATGAGAAGAATTTTTAAAAAGTGCAAACGAAAAGAACGAGCGCACGGAAAATGCTATCCGTACCCCGCACTTTCACTCATCCTTCGCTTAGTACTAGTCAGCCATGTAACCCGACCAGCCATACAACCCGAAAATTCATATATCTTCTACATCCATATATATAGTGAGCAATTCGCCCATTACACGCTTCCAACGCTTCCGCATAGCTTCGCGCTGCTTTAGAAGCTTCATTCTATGAGGTTTAGTAGCCTTGTAGACCTTCTTTAGATCATTGATATAGCGTTTATCTCCACGCTCGTCGCGAGTCCGTTGCCTTGATTCTTCTACTTGTATTCTATCTTGAGTCATAGTTCGAGCATCTTTGACATAAAGTAGATCTTCTGTTTGAAGAACCTTATCAGACTGCTTTTTGCGTGCATTTCGAGCATTCTGAGCCGACTGTGTTCGACCTAGCTTATTCTTCAGTAGCTCAATTCTACGAGTCATCGCATTGACTTCTTTCGTATATTTGAATAGCTTCTGATGAAGCTTGAATTCATAGTCGACGCAAAGTAGATTGACTTGTTGTCTTCTCAGCTGTAATCTAGTAGTAGAGATAGTCTTTCAGACATCGAGTGATTTCGTCGTAGATGATGTAATAGAACGAGCTGAGAATCGAGTTTCTTGCATCTTATTCAGAATCGCATTAGAATCGAAGAAAATTAGATCAGTTTGCTTTCAAGTCGAACGTATAGTAGTTTTCTTGAAGGCTTTACTTCTGAACCCGTTGAAAGTAGTCAGAAATTCGATTTTGGTGAAGATCTCGTCATTCATTTGAATCGCTTCGTTAACGACTTCCGAATGCCAGTGTTTCAGAGGCTGAAAAACACATACATTCAGCGACTGAAGCAAATGAGTAGTATGCGAAGATAAGTCGAAAGGTATGATCTTGTGATTCTCACAGTAGGATAGAAATTGTTACGATCTTGACTCTATTCTCGACCTATCCTCGAACCTATTCTCGACCTCGACTATCCCTAATTGAGTCTAGTGAGCATTCGAGCTAGAAGTGATGTCATCGAGTCCCTGCGTCATCTGTGTAAGACATCAACCCTTTCGGGCCATCGGCCATTTGGCGAAACCAGCTAAAACTGGCTACAAGCTCACCAAGCTAGCATCAGCCAAAAACATCTGTTTAGCCGAGCTCCTAGCTCACAAGCTCTAATAGCCACTCACCAACAACTAATAGCTAGCTACAAGCGCTTGTATCTTTTGGTGACAGTCATTTGCTCAAAAGACATCAATTGCTCAAAAGATATAATGCGCAATACATGTTCGCTTTTCGTACGTTTCTACATTCAAGGTTCGTATGTAATCAAATAAATCATTTGATGAATTGATTATTTAAGTAGCTATTTAACCATCTATTTAAACATGAAGGGTGCTTGGTAGGGTGCTTGGTAGGGAAACATGGAGGGTGCTTGGTAGGGTGCTTGGTAGGAAAACATGAAGGGTGCTTGATAGGGAAACATGGAGGGCGCTTGATAGGGAAACATGGAGGGTGCTTGGTAGGGAAACATGGAGGGTGCTTGGTAGGGAAACATGGAGGGTGCTTGGTAGGGAAACATGGAGGG
>JAABUL010000299.1_pt1 | contig 107892 bp, 180 predicted proteins | sample 5559151 | NCBI WGS metagenome assembly JAABUL01 (sample SAMN10711876, study PRJNA513368) | rock metagenome | isolation source: Antarctica rocks | place: Antarctica: Victoria Land, Pudding Butte sud | reverse complement strand
GCAAAGCAGTCGAGCCACGAATGCACGGGCTTCGCGGAGGGGCAGGGCGTATGGACGAGCGCAGCAAGAGGTGGCGCAGCTGCAGCCATTTACTTGTGTTGCCACACCCCAGGCCTTTGTGTGGGCCATGAAATCCGCAGGAATAGGTTCTTCAGATTCAGTTGGGCTATGGTGTGCAGCACCTACTGGGGCAGGTGGCGGCGGTCCGGGCCCTGCTCGCTGCTGATGGTGCCGAAAGGGGCTGTTCTCATAGGTTGCATGTTTTTTATGAGATGCGGCACCTGTCGGGCAGGTGGCGCCGGTCGAGGCCCTGCTTACAGCTGACGGTACCGAGGCGCGGGTTGGCCAGCCACGGCCCGATCGGCTGCCAGCCCGACTCACTGCGGTGTGTGCCTGTGCGGCAGCGGGCGCAGACCTGTCTCCAGGTGCACGACGTTCGTGGTAAAGGCGGGCAGCAAAGGCTGCGGCATTCCTGATTGTGGCTCTGATGGAGCAGCAGTCCATCTCGGGTGCTCAAACAGCAGCTTGCATGCCCACACCATGAAAACTTCTCAGCTGCCAAGGTGTCAAACAAGGAAGTCTGTACTCGCATGCTGTCGGAACACTGGTTGCAAGCCAGAAGAAGCTTGGCAGACAGGCAGCTAGCTGGACTTTAGGTTTACAGGGTTTCCCAAACGCTTACCGACCCAGGCCTTGACGCCACGCGCGCCGCCGGCGCCCGCCTCCTGCTGCCACAGCTGTCGCTCCGCGGGCGTAAGGCCCTTCTGCCACGCAGCGCGCGCCGCCGCGTCCTTGGCGGCCTCGCCGCCATCGCCGCCGGCTCCAGTGCCGCCGCCGCCGCCGCGAGCGCTGGACCTGCCGCGGGCGCGGCTGGCCATGCCGAAGCCGCCGCCGCCACGTGCACGTGTGCCGCATCCGGCGGAACCGTCGCTGCTGCCCGACTCCTTGGGCGTTTCGGCCGCTGCCGCGCCCGAGTTCTCCGCCGCCGCGGCCGCCGCCATAGCGCCTGTGGCGGCGGCCGCCGCCAACCGCAGCGGCCGCACCCGCTTGGCGGCCGTCGCCGGGCCGTCCGCCGCAGCAGGGGCGGCGCCAGTTGCGACGCCGCCGGCCTCAGCTGCAGCAGCTTCTGGCTGCACCGACGCAGCGCCATCAGCCGCCGCTGCTGCCTGCTTGAAAGGCCGGCCACGCTTGCGCTTTGCGGCGCCAGTAGCTGGCGCCTCAGCCGACCCCGCCGCCACTGTTGTGCTGCCACGGGTGCTGCGACCAAGCGCCGCCGCGGGCGCTGCCGCGCCACGGCGCAGGCCGCTTCTTGCAGCCTCTGCCGCCGCCGGAGGCGCCGCCTTCCGGCCGCGGGCCTGCTGCGGAGCAGCGGCCGCAGGGGAAGCCGGAAGCGGCTGTGCCTTGCGGGGGCTGCGGACGCGCACGCCCAGCGCCGCAGTGCGCGCCACCGCCTCGTCATCATCCACAACCGCGGCTTCGTCGACGGCCGCGCCTTTCTCAATGCTCGGGATGTCGGCCGCGCCTTTCTCAATGCTCGGGATGTCGTCCTGTGTGAAATAACACAAATTCATGTCCAACAAGGATACACGAAAAACAGCGTCTTTCTTTCCTTACAAGATCGTGGGCTTGACACAGGGCTGGCGCCAGGAATGGACAGCCAGTGCTGTGGGAAGTGGCCGCACGGTGGGCTCGGTGTGGTCACGATACAAATGGGAACTTGCGAGATAGTATTGACCTTAAAGAAGATGCTTATGCTCACATTGACACGATTCGCTAGTCCCTCTTGCCACTCGTGGGCACTGCAGCACTGTAGTGCCTCTGCCAGGCTGCAGGGCATGCCTTTGGGCGATAGGCGGCGGCCCGCTGCCGGGGGGTGGCGGCGCTGCAGCCAGCAGCCCGTCCCGACGACTGCAGGTTTTGATGCATCACAGACGTCTCACTGGCCCAGTCGCGAATCTGCCCTGTGCTTGCTAGCAGTTGCAAGACAAGTCCCGATATTTGGTACACCTGCAATCGTGCTGCACTGGAAAAGACAGAAATATGATTGATGGCAGGGACTCCGTGGCACGTCGTTCCTAGACCCTGGGCGAAGACGCACTCGGCTGCTGTCCGGGACCTCGCCGTCCTCAGATTTGGCAGCAAGCACTGCCCGCATAAACGCTGTTGCAGCAGCGCCTCTGACATGTCAAGTATTCGAGAACAGGGTAGCAGCTGGCAGACAGGTCACCTGGACGACATTGGGCTTAGCAGCGAGCACCGCCCGCACGAACGCCTTGTCTTGCGCCGCGGCTCCCGCGCCAGCGGCTACGACGCCTGCGCCGCCGGCCGCCCTGCCCCTGCTGGCCCTGCCTGCGGGCTTTGCCGCCGCCGCCGCCCTGTTCTGGCGAGGCCGCTTGGCATTGTCCGGGCTACCTGGCCCAGCAGCTGCCGTCGCAGCAGCGCCCGCCAGTTCTGCAGCGTCGGGGCCGTCGCCGCCGCCGCAGAGCTCGTCGGCGTCCACCTCCGACAGCCGGCGCTTGGCTGCCTTTGCCGCCGCGCGTCCGCTGCCGGCCCTGGCAGACGGTGATGGCTGCTCGCGCTGCTGCTGCTTCGGCTGGCCTTCGACAGCCCCCGCCGCCGCCGCCGCGCCATTTGCTGTGGGCTGAGGCTGCGCCGCCGCCGCCTCATCTCCAGCTGCGCCATCCGCAGCAGGCTCCGACAGGGTCAGACCGCTCACAGCGGCTTTTGCCCCGCCTTCGGGTGCGGGCTCTGCCGCCGGCGCCGAGGCCGCCTTGGCAGACGACAGCACCGACAAGCCGGCCATGAGCAGCCGGCCCATGTAGCCGCCCAGCGACTGCGGCGGCGCATCGGCGGCCGCTGGTATCGGCTCGGCAGCCGGCGCCGCGCCGTCACCGCTCGGTGCGGCCGCGTCGGCATCTGGCAGGCTGGATTGTGCGTCTGGCACGGCTGCCGCGGCCGCGCTGGCGCCTTGTGCTGCGAGCCCTGGGCGCGAGCGCTTGGGGGAGGTTGCCTCCTGCCGCGCGCCGGCTGCACTCTTTCCCTTGCGCCCAAGCTTGCTGCCCGCAGCCGCCGAGCTGCCGCCGCTGCCGCAGTCGGCCGTGCTGCCATACATGGACATGTAGGCGTCGTCGCTGACGGCTGGCACAGGCGGCGCCGCCGCCGCTCTCGCTGTGGCGCCAGCGGGACTGGGATGGCCGATGATGGTGATGGTTAGGACTTGTGGAGCTGTGACGCGGACGAGCAGGTCCATCCCTTGCCGGATGCCGTTTTCGCTCACGAAGCGCTTCCAGCCGGTAGTGATCTCCGCTTTGATCCCGCGGCGCACGCCGTTTGAGCCAATGCTTACTCCTCTGACGTAGATTCGGCCTGGCACGTCCTTGCCTTGCGCATTCCGCAGCGTGCACACGGTGGTCTCTGGAAAGTGCTTCTGCTGCATCTGCGTGGTGAGCCCCGGGGCCCCGGTCCCAAGGTATGACTTCGCCAGTTCCTGCAAAACGGAGCTTTAGTGTTGCATCTGAGCATTCAATCCCCACAAATAGGTGAAACGCACGAGCAGCAACATGGTCGCACCTTGACGACATGCTGGTCCTCCGTCTCGGGCGGATACCGGCCCTTTTTGTTTGCGTTTACTGTCATGATGCCAGGCAAAACCTCGGCACGAGCAGCCGCTGCTCGGAGTTAGCGACCTGATTCAAACTATTTGCAACCGAGTTTCAAACGTGTTCGCCACCTGGCCAGCGCCAACAGCTGAAACCTTGCGCGTAGCCTTTTCAGTGTATGTCAACACGCAGGCGCTCAAGTAAGGTGCCGTAAGAGGAATGTATATGCTGTCTGGTTTACCTAAAGGCTGCCTCAACACGAAGGTCACGACCGGCCCTCAACCTCGCGCGGTGACATCTGTTAAACATGCCGAGCATTCCCAGTCAAATCCGCACGCGAAAACTCAGTTCGCCGAGTTTGCAGGTCTTGCAACCCAGCACACGCAGCAGGGTTCCGGCGAGCTGGCGGATTCGACGGCGGCACCACCGTGCGGGACTGTTCGCGGGTAGAGAGATAGAGAGATAGATGACACCCGGCCAGCCTCATTCAGGCTGATAGAGCACAAATCACCAATAAACCATCATGTGTCATCATGTCGCAAACTGCTGATGACACTCACAGAGCAGATGAGCCGATGAGACCCGCCTCCCCCAAGCATGCCAACATAAATTCGGCAACCATCATTCTGTCCCCTCCCCACACCAGCTGGTGCATGCACGGCGGCACTGCCATCTCAGCCAGGCAAGCAAAGCGCTGCCGGACAACGTCTGCCGCTGGACATTCCATCAGCAAATGCTTCTTGTCCCCGACCGCGCCACTGTAACAGAATGTGCAGCAGCGGTCCTGCCTGTCATTCTTCGCAAACCTGCCGGTCTCCACCGGCAGTGAGTGCGATCCCAAGCGGAGCCTCTGCACAGCGCACAGCTGCGGCGCCGACAACTCCAGCTGCCAGAACTCGCCTCCCTGAGCCCAGCCAGGGCGCGAAAACCATGCTGCGTATGTCGTCAGCTTCACGCCGCCTGACGGCACTGTCCTCGGGTGCATGGCATGTCCACAAACCCCCTGCTGCTCCAGCGTGGCCACGGAAGCTGCCGCGGCTGTGATGGCACTCTCGTCCGCTGTCGGCAGCATGTTGCCATCAGCGTCTAGCCATGCTGCGGGTTGCTTTGCAATGAAATTCACTCTTCCAGACATGCCGGCCTCACTTGTGTTGTACCGAACCTCTGCCAACCCACTTCTGCGTAAATAAACACGCGCTCGTATGTTTAACCTGCAAATCATCAGGCTGCCATTGTCGGCCACGGCGCCGCCAGCATCTCCGCAAACAGCCGCAAACCCTACCAATCTGCGCAGTCTTCGACATATGCCAAGGGCCTTTCTCATCAACAACATTTTTCACGCCGTTGAGCACTCGATGTCAGCAGGTAGGCCCTTGTGCGCTGGAGCTGGTGGCCTCCACAGCGGCACCAGCGTTTGCCGCCGCCAGACTTCACATTGCCGCAGTGAACTCCCTGTCACTTTCGCAAACGCACGTGCTGAGACCTGGTATGTAATGTGTAACACTGTACGATGATGAGCACTAAAGGTTTGTATAAGTTGGAACACGACAGTTGGGATGCGGTGCAGGCAGCGGCGCAGCAACGGTGCGCTGCAAATTTCAGTTTCAGCAAGATATAAACTCACATTCGCATCTTCTTGCATCAAAATCAAGTGCACGCTCCTGAATAAGATCTAAACCAACACCGTCTAAAGTTCGTGTCTGTAGGTATCATCCTGACATTCCAACTGTGCAACTGGCAAGCACCGCTTGCTCTTAAAGGCGCGTACTTCCTGAGAACTCAAACTGCCGAGAAGCTCCACTGAATGAGTGAAGCAACGTTTCACATTTCTGCCGCGGCCCGTCGTGCTGTATGCTGCGTCTGGCTCCCGGCGTGACGGTGTGTCATGCAACGTTGCTCACTTTTGCAGCCCCAGCCCCACCATCCACACGGCTCATTCCTGCTTCTGATCTGAGATGCACCCCGCCACAGCTGCCGTTCTTCGCGGGTCGGTCCTGCAGGCGTCCTATTTGAACACCACACCGCCAACGCCGTGCCGCTGCTTTAAAGTCTAATTTGGCAGCCGCCACCCGCCTCCCTCTCGATGTGCGCCGCTGCTTATTCAGACTCCATGCAAGCGTCCTGCTTGCACGCCCGCTGCGGGCGGCACCATCCCATGAGCGGCTCAGTCCCGCTTCTTGCAGGCGTCCTGCTTGTACTCCACTGGCAGGTGCTCCGACTCCCGCAGCATGTCGCACAGCTCCATCATCATCACCTGCGCAAGTTCATGCGGACATCGTCACTGTTGTGATAGCTCTTTGACACGCATTGTTTTCTACACGGATTCGGATGCAGGATTGTGTTGTAGTTGCTTAAAGATACAAGGAAGCGAGCGCGTTCGCCTCCAGCGGGTGTGTCTGTCTTCAGCATCTGATATGGACGTGCTATGGCGGCAGGGGGGGAAGAGGTAAAGCGCACCGTCTCCTCGTGGCTGATGTCGTCCATCTCCTTCCGCCCCTTGAGCAGCGCCGAGTGCACCGCCATCGCCTGCAGCAGGGACCACCACCCAGGTCACGGGGGCGAACCACGGAGATGCAGCAGCGCCGCGGTCACAGTGTCGTGCATCCCAACTTTCCGGATGAAAACGGAACGCCACAATGGTACTCCACACCGAACAGCTGGCAGGCATGCGCACGCCGCCGCCACTGCTTCGAGCACAGAAGAGTGTACCTGCCGGATAAAGCGCCTGCCAGATAAAGCTGGCCGAGTCCGGGAAGCTGAAGCCGCGGCCAAGCAATCTGAAACAGGAAGGGGAACTGACGCGTGCCTGCCAGATGAAGCTGGCGGAGCCCGGGAAGTTTGAGACACCATTCGCATCGCAATGTGCCTCCATGAGGCAAGTGGTACCGAGCTGATGTGGTTTTGCTATCATGATAGAGCGTGCCTGCCAGATGAAGCCGGCAGAGCCCGGGAAATTGAACCCGCCGTCCGCATCGCCGTGATCGATCTCCTTCGGCTTGGCCGGGTTGGGGAACTCCATGCGTTGCTCCTTCTCGTTACCCTCATCATCTGCAACAGGTTCAGATACTATTGGACGATCGTAATGATCGTAATGATCGCGAAAATTCCATGTGCTGCTCCTGATCTTTCCTGATCATTCCCCTCATTGTCCGCAGGGTGCAAAAAGTAAACGTGCAGAGACCTCGGATGTGCATAGCCACCTTCTCACGGCCTGCAAGCTGATGAGTAACAGCTGACGAGCAACGCTCCAAGGCACTGCACACGGCCGCCTCCGCTGCATTCGGAGCTCGCCTACCCCAGCCAAGATTATCAGAGGCTCCGGTGGCATTGAACGCATGCACTTCTTTTATATTTTTGGCCCGCGGAGCGACGCACCCACAGTGAAGAGGGTGATGGCCTCTGGGTTGTGCGCCCGGTGGTGGACCTTGATGCGCCCCTTCTCGCCGAATATCGTGGCTTCGATCGGAGCGTCGTACTCGATGCTGTAGTACAGGCTCGCCATGCCGCTCTTGCCGTACCTACAGGATGGCAAAGGGCAATGTTTGACATTGTAATGCCACGTGATGGTGCCGGCGCCGGGTGTCTGGGAGCCCACCGCACGGAAGAGGCTAAGTCTCGCAGTTCCTTTCTCTTTCAAGTCACTTGCAGGATCGGGGAAGGTGATGTAGCAAAGGTGGCGCAGTATCGAGCAGTCCCGCGTCAGAGCCGCCGGAGCACAGCGAACTCTGCGCTGGCGCCGCGACGCAGGCTCACGAGGTTGGAGCAATTTGATGAATGCTTGGTCTCTAGAAATGTGATAGGTGGCCTTCTCTGTTTTCGTTATTATTATTGAAAGTGCAACCCGGGTTTTCACCTTAATAACGGAACAAGCGAGCCGATACTCCTCTCACTGAAGATCGCATACCCGAGGCTGCTGGTGCCTGCCACTCGGCGTCAGTGTCCCGCGAGCGCGACCAATGATTCGTTTTCCCTACATTTTGTAGTTGCTGTCAATGACTACGCATCAACTACCTGAGGCTGATGGTACCGGCGACATCGGCACCGGTGTCGGCAAGCGCGCCAAACGCGTCTGCCGCGTCAGGCCGTGCGCCACCGAAGGCCCAGGAGGCGATGCCGATGACGTACAGCCCGATGTCCAGCAGCCCGCCGCCGCCCATGTCCAGGTCATACCTGCAGAATGCTGTTTGTGTAAATCTGTGTGCATGACTTGGAGTTCCTGAACTTCGAACGTACTGTGGCGGCTGAGGCCAAGGGCGCATCAGATGTCTAGGTCCAGAGCTCTGGGTTTCGTGCATTGAACAGCAGAGTGAGTGCAGCCTGCAACAGGACACGTCGTGGTGCATGATATGATGATGAAGTCAGAATGTTCTTTCACGGAATGTGCGCGGAGAAGTGACGAAGTGCGCACAGTCGCTTGACGTCGGTCATCTCGATGCAGATCTGGCCCTGCACCAGCTTGACCTTGCCGATGGCGCCCGCCTCAATCAGCTGCTTCACCCTGCGCATAGCCACATGTGTGGCGTCAGGCTGGGAGCCACTCAAAGCAGTGTTGAGAGCACCGCTGGGATGTACACAGCGTGCGGCCTGGTCGTTTCAATGTGAAAATGCACAGTGGCTGAAATGTGGACAAATGCGGAAACTTGAACAAACTCAAAACATGTTCAGAACAAAAACCAAACGCGCTTTTGGGTGGCGGGGAAGAAGCGCGACCACAGGCCCTCTGTCAAGAACACGTCCTTTTCCTTCGCCTTGGCTATCATGTCCCGTGCCAGGTTCGCGTGGATCTGCGCCGGCAAACAATGTGAGTCAGCGGCCGCCAGACAGCTCAATTACGGGGCTTGCAGATGCTTGCAGATGAGTCGGCAGCTGCCACGGCTTGAAAATTAATCCTGAAAGCGGATGTGCAACAGAGCGTGTGCCTCTGTTGGCGAGTGAAGCACCACACAGGGCTGGACTGGCGCGATTGACAAGGTCTCGGTGAATGGCGCAATCGGAAGAAACTAAAGGCACAAAGCGCACCGCGATGGGCTTCTCCGACAGCACGTGCTTGCCCTTGTCCATCATGGCGATCGCCAGGTCCTTATGCGTGATGTGGATCTACATCACAAAGTAGTAGAAGCTCAGGTCATGCGTCAGTGAATCTATATAAGAATTGCGGATCTGCAGGGCACAGCCGATCTGATGGAGATGCTTGAATGGGAGTACAGCTTCGATGGCACAGCTTCAAAGACACAGCACCATGGGGCGAGAACAAAGGCAAAGCGGTGAATGTGTTGGATTATAGGGGACATTGGGCATAGGAAGACGAGGTGGAAAGAGACTCGCCGCGTTGACGTACGCCGCGTCCACCTGTTTGTTCAAACAACGGCTTGCCTTATCGATTGTGATGTTGGAAAAACGTCAGACCATGTGCATGTGCGGCTGGTGAGATCGTGTTGCAACGTGCGAGGTGGACAGCAGCTGGCAGGGTGCCAAGGCAGATGCCTCGGAACACACCTCCGGGTCGTCCGCCACCTCCTCAAAGGAGCCGTAAAAGTTCCTGCCGCCTGCGCCAGTGTGACAGGCGCGTTATCATTCATGGCGCGTTATCATTCATGGCGCGTTATCATTCATACTAATGAATGGCATAGATCGTCAATGTCCACCATCCAGTCATCCGCCACCTCCAAAGGAGCCGTAGACGCTCCTGTCGCCTGCAGCTGCAGCATGCACGTCTCAGCCCCGGCACAGCCAAGCAGGAAAGCGACATGGGGACAGCATTGCGTGAGGCTGTACAAGCCCGCATTCCCTTCTGACTAAGCCCGTCATCCATCCAGCCAAAGTCCTAGGCGTCCTCCCACCCCCCTGTGCGCACTTGATGGCCACAATCTTTCCTTGGCTAGGGGCTTACTCATGTCCTTGCGTACGCCGCTTGCGCGCAACGATGGCCACCGGTTGCTTCAGATGTGTCTCACGATCCCAATTCAGCTTTTCTTTTCTGAGGGCACTCACCATGCCTCTTGCCAGATTCCTTGACATCCTCCACCTCCTTGCGCGTGCCGGTGGCGACGATCTGTTCAGGATCTCCAGGGTTTGGATCGTAGATGCAACTAGTTTCGCACCATGCTTCTCGCCAAACTTTTTGGCATCCTCCACCTCCTTGCGCGCGCCGATGGCAACGATCTCTGTGCCCGGCAGCGTGTCCATCATGGACACCACATCCTCCGCAATGCCGCCTGTCCCCACGATGCCCCACCTCCATGACCAGGACAGAATTGCATTGAATTGCATTGAAAGTGTGTCCGACCGATAAATCATACGACGAGCAGCACGTCCATCACAGACGCCACATCCTCCGCGATGCCCCAGCTGCAAGAGGAATAAACGCTCTTCCACATGTGCATGGAGTGGATACCAGAATGATCTCCGAGCCGGGCGGCATGCCCATCACGGACACCAAGTAGGACGGCTGGACGTCGCATAGGACGGCAGGCCAGCCGTGCTGTCAGGTGAAATGATCACGGCTGCACACCTGACGGGGCGCAGCACCGCGAGCGTCCACTTGGGGCTGCTGGCGACCGGCTTGCCGCTCTCAAAGCGCGTGTCAGCTGCCACAAAGTAGATGCTGTCCTCCAGCAGCTGCTTCACCTGGAGTCAGCAGAAGGCACAGTATGTCGGAGCTGCCGACGTGGTGCAACCGCCCTGGTACCTGCCAGCATGGACGCCCTCCAAACGCCCATTGTGCAGCACGGCCGGCAGCACAGCTTCGCAAGGTGGCAGCCAGGGCGTCGCAGCCATGCAACTGTCACTGCTTGGAGCTGTGTGTGAGAAAACGAGCATGGTGGCGGCATGCAGACCAGGCGGGCGCGACTGTGATTACACCTTCCCAAGGTCCGCCGCGCCATTTGCCAGCTTCCAGCCCGGCCCCAGCTGCTCCAGCTTGGACACAATGTCCTGGGGCTCCAGGCCGCCCTCGCTGTTTTTGAGTACCTCCCACACCGCCGCGCGCAGCGAGTCCTCGGAGTTTGTGTCGGACCTGCGTCACAGAGATGTGTCTTCAGACAATTGTGGGAACAGTTGATAGATGAGATGCCATCTTTCCATGGAGACCGTAAGGACGCATAGAGGCAGTGTGATCCACGAAAAGGTGTTCCAATGCACAGCGCCGCAGGCACGGCGTAAACTCTGTGGATGCTGATACGCTCAGACACTCGCGACAGTCGTTGCCCAAGCTATCGATCAGAACTCAAGATCCACAAGGCTATCGCAAAATGCACCGTTCGTGTGCGAACGGGTTGGGCAGCTGTTCTGCGGGAATCGAAAACGCCGCCGCGCTCTGGCGGGTGCAGCGCTGCCTCCAGCAATTAATGCGCTGGCGCCTGGAGCATGCTGATCTACTGAATAAAGGTTTCTTCTGACCAGTGCTGAATGCGCTGCGCGAATGGCATGCTGCCAGGCATGTGGGCTGCCGCTGACAACTTGCAGTTTTGGGTGTCCACGCCCGATCTATTGCGGCGTGGCTACAGCGCTGGGTAGCGCTGGGTAGCAGCGTTAGACTGTTCATCATTGAAGACCTTTCGTAAGCCACTTGATTGATACGACTGTTGCTGAACTAAGAAAATTTGAGCGTGACGTCGTGGTGCGGCAGCCAGATGGAAGCTGAGGCCTCCTTGATCTCGGTCGAGTTGATCTGAGCCTGTGCAATAGATCCCTCACAGTCTGTCTGACCACGACAGCAGCCCTCGCACTGAAACGGCTGCCAGAATCTCGAATCTCCGCGCTTGCCCAGCTGATCCCTAAAAATCAAATTCTGACCGCATCGGCAGAGGGATCACGTCTGATAGCGCACGTCAAAAGCAGTTTGGCGGAGGACGGTCATGCCTGCAGACAAGCTGACAGTGCTGGTGGCGGGCGCCACAGGGTATGTGGGTCAGCGGCTGGTGGATGAGCTGGTAGCTCGGGAGCGCTATGCCGTGCGCGCGCTGGTTCGCCAGCCCGGCAGGCTGGCCGCCGCGCGGAAAGGCCTGTGCGAGGAGGTCGTAGGCGACGTCCTGGACGCGGCCTCGCTGAAGCCGGCCTGTCATGGCTGCGATGCCGTCTTCTCGTGTATCGGCGGCAGGTGCACGCCTGGGGTCTGTCAACAGACGGCTTGCGGGCCTGCGAATGCTATCTTTGCAGCTTGTAACGGCTCGTTATCAACAAAGACGTGCATGACATATAGGGGGTGCAGACAAAGTTCCAACATGGAATGCACCCTGCACGAAGCACTGCAACCTGGCATGATGCTGCCGCCTGTGATCCCCCTGCAACCTGTGATCCCCCCCTTGTGCACGCCACAGCATGTTTGCGGCGGCCAACATCCAGGACGCCTCCCGGTCGACAGCGAAGGGTAGTCTGGCGCTGTTTGAGGCTCTAAACGGTCATGTTGGGTATTCCTGCTGCTGCAGCATGTTTGCGGCGGCCAGCATCCAGGACGCCTTCCGGCCGACTGCGGAGGGTAATCTTACGCTGTTTGAGGCGGCGCGCGCGGAGGGCACTTCCCGCTTCCTCATGATCGCCAGCCTGAATTCGGAACGGTGCCGTGAGGAGTTTGAGGTAAGATTGCACAGCGGCACTGGAGGCATTGGCAGGGTCGATGCTGTTGCGATTGCAGAAGTCGTGCAGCGCAATGCAAGGGATTCGCAGTGCAGTCATTCATTCGTGAATGGTAGGACTCTTACTGCACAATGTGAAAGATGAACGTCGTGGAGCAGTTGTCAATGCCGAAAAGACCTTCATTTGCAGGGCTTCAAGGTGCGCGAGGCGGCCATCGACCGCATCAAGCACCTGGCGGAGCTGGACAGCCGGCAGCCGGACGGCGGCGGCACCAGCTATACAATCTTTGGGCCGTCAGGGTTTTTCAAAGACTACGACAGGATCTTCAGGTCTGGTCTTGCAGATGCCGTGTGGTTAGTCTCTGCCGTGGCACCTGAGAGTTGAATCGCGGAGATGGGATGGAATTTTGACGTATATCTCTTGAAACGTGCGACTCAACGCAGGACTGTGCAGCGCAAGGGACGCGCCAGCAGCCTCGGCAGCGGCTTCAACATGAAGTCGAATCCCATCGACGGCGCTGACCTGGCAGCCAGGCGAGCGCGCTCCTCCCATTTGACCATTTGCTCGAGACTCACAAGATCCGTCAGCCGTGCTCCTGCTGCGATGGCAGTGCCCAAATTGATATGTTCAACAGATGTTCAGCATTCCGGTTTGGTGTCGTTGCCACTTGGACGTACTGGCCTGGGGTGCCCACCGAGCGTCATGCTGCCCGTACTCCAGACTGCCATCAAAAGCATTTTGCATCATCGCCCGCAGGATGGCAGACAGCCTGGAGCGGCCGAAGGAAGCGAATGAACGCATCGAAGTTGGCGGACCGGACGTCTACACCTTCCGGCAGATCGCGATGCTCGCCGCCGGCGCCACGGGCGTGCGGCGCATCAGGTCAGTACCCCTGCGCTGCCACCTTTGCAGCCGTCTTTGCTGAAACGCCTGGACCGGCTTCAGCAGCTGCTCGCCTCATAGCAACCTGGATGAGCATCAAAAGGCTTGCGCTGCTAACAAGGCGCGATGGTGTGGTGAAGCCTCTGTGTCCCTGGATTGCAGGTACAAGTCGGTGCCGCTGTGGGCGGTGCGGCTCATGATGGCGTTCCTGCGGCTGCTGTCGTACGTGTGGGCCGGCGCACTGCGCTTCCACGCCTTTGCGGAGTTCCTGACAGTCATCTCCAGCCACGACTCGGTCGGCGAGCGCTGCGGGTCGCGGCATCTGAAGGATCACTTCCGGGAGCTGGCCGCGGAGCCGGACCGGCGAAGATGACCCATGGAAGTCAGATTGGGCGGCGGGCGGGCGGCCCGGTGCGCTGGCAGCCCACAGGGCTGCGTCCATCGACCATCTGGCGACGCCTAGCGGATGCTTCAGCGCAGAACCGGGGAGTCACATATAGTGTTGCCAAGCTCAGGCAGGGGTCATGCCCTGGGGATTCGCTGGGTGTTTCCGCTTGTTGGCTGCTAATCAGCTGTAAAACCTGCACGTGGCTTGTTGATGATTGTTCCGAGGCAGGTGCAGAGCCTGCACTCTCCACGTCCAAAACGACCTTGATGAATTGCGTTTAACCGTCTTGCGCCTTGCTCAGGCACCGGTGCAGTTCAGCGACCGAGCTGCAGAACATCCCGCCTTGCTCCAATATTGACTTCTGAAGCTTGTGAAGCGTCTGCCTTGGCACCACCTGCCCTTCACCACTTGCACGATACAAACAATGTATGGGCTGATTGAGCAGCGTCGTTCACGCTTTGCGCAGTGGCATTTGCGGAAATCTTATTGCTGACTCACCGTCAATTTGGCAGAATCCAGACAGTGAATTGCGCACGGAAAAGACAAGCACTCAGTGTGAGATTTCAACAGTAGTAGCTGTGGGAGGTGGCGCCCCGCCAGTTAATGCAGTCTGGACAACTGACTAGCGGCCAGTCAGACACCGACGCATTGCTGGCTGACAGCTGCAGCGCGAGCTGAGTTGTAGCGGAGCAGGGATCCGCCACAGAACTCAAACGGCAGCTGCGGCGGTGGAAGCTGTTGCGGCTCATGGTGTTTGGCGAGTTCGCTGCCGGGAAGTGTCTGCGCCTGGCGTGCACAGCGGTTCTGCCCACCTGGGTCCTCATCTGGCTGTACGTGGCGTTCATCAGCTCCAGCGCCGACTCGATCAGCCTGCGGCCATGCTCTGCGCACGCTGCCGCCAGCTTCGGGAGCCACCGCCGGGAGCTGCACAGGCGCGGCACTGTGCATGTGTTGCACAGTTGGTTGCAAAGGTTGCAACTGGCAAAGAAAGGACCACAGCTGCAGTGGGTGCACAGGGTTCCAGCCTGTAGAACATGTGGATGATACGAATCTCACCTTCTGCAGGCTGGAGTTGCTGCCATATGCAGCCAGCCTTCCGCTCCGGCCGCGCACAGGTGAGAAACGCTTTGCAATGCCTGCGCCTGCCCGTCGCTTTCCTTGGCTGTTGCACAGCTGTGTCCGTGCTGGAGTGGCAAGGTGGGGTGGCAGAAGGCTCTGCGAAATTGTGCAGCGTAAATCTACTATTATGCAGGTGCTGCGGGGGGCGCAGCGTCGCTTCGGTCCGCGAAGAGCACAGCAGCCGCCTCAGACGCAGCCCGCCATGTAGGGCAGCTGCAGCACGCCGCGGGCGCGTTTGCGTACGTGTGCATGCAGCCGCACTGCAACCTGGCGCTGATGTGGCCTGTCGGCGGGTGCCCTGCGGGACGTCGGCGGCTGGGCCGGCCCCATCTACGTCATCACGGACCACCCGGCATCGCTGCTCACACACTGCGAGGTGGGCGGGAGCTCTTGCGAGTCTGCAGGACGACACACATGCGAGCAAGGGTCTCTCGTCTCGTCGATCACGCACACATGCCAGAGCAGAGACTTACAGTTTGCCATTGCCGCGCGCTGGGGCTGGCCAATCATGCACGGGAGGCGGCAGTGACGATGCTAGAAGCTCGATGCTTTTGCCAATACAAATGCAATTGCGAATTCAAATGCAACAGCGGCTGTCAGCGCCCGTAGGTGGCGGTCACAGAGGTGTACTTGCCGTCACGCAATGAGGCGCCAGAACCTCAACGCGAATGTCGACCCAACACAGATACGAATGCAGCCATGACTCCTACCTCCAGGTCCTGCTGTTGGGCACGTGGCGGTCACGGAGGTGTACTCGCTGTCGCCGAGGCGGGGGTGCGCACCATCGTGGCGGCGCCGCTGGGCTGCATGTTAAGTTCACTTGCAACCTAAGTTGATTCGTGCGTAGGTGGAAGTCACAAAGGTGTACTCGCCGTCACGCGATGAGGCAGGGGTTCACTCCATCATGGCGGCGCCGCTGGCCCTGCTGCCGGCCGGCATGGAACGCATTGTGCTGCTGGCGCCGGGGACTATCACAGTGGCCTGCCTCGCGCCCTTCCTGGCCTACCTCGCGGGGTGCGCACTCGAGCAGTCGACAGGAGAGTCGAGGCCTCCGAAACTCTATGCACAAACCCTTCATCTCCATTATTTTCCGCGCTACTTCACGCAGCGCGACGTGCTGCTGGCGCCGGGGACCGTGATAGTGGCCTGCCTCGCGCCCTTTCTGTCCCACCTTGCCGGGTGAGCACTTCTAGTCCGCAACTTGAAGTGGGGACAGCTCCTACATCTGGAGTGAGTTTTTGTGGATCGTGCGCCCAGCGCAGCCAACAGCAGCGAGTCCAGTTTCATGTTGGAGTTGAGGTGTCTCGTGCGTCATGTATGTGACGAGCCGCACTTCCACCTGCGCATGCAAGGGCATCGGCGTGGCAGGCCCAGGAGATTCCGCAGAGAATTACTGTATACGCGGTCGTATGCGCCATGCATAAGTGATGCACATCACTGTCGCCTGCGCAGGCAAGGGCATCGGCGTGGCGGGCAAGGAGATCCCGCAGACGTGGCAGTACGCCGTCGTGGACAACGAGTGAACAGACTTGTCGACGTTTCAACTCCGCAACCAGATCTATGTCTTTCTGACGCCAGGCTGGAGCACAAGATCGGCATCACGCAGACTAGGCCATTCAATTTCTTCCCTGCTTCCAGGCTGGAGCACGAGATCGGGATGAGCATTGCGCCTGACGACACCCGGTGGCGCGGCCGCGTGTTCGACGCCGGCCTGGTGGTATTTCGCGACACCGGCGCCTCACGCGACTGCTCGTCCGCGTGGGCACGCGACATGGTGGCCCGCGTCGCGGCGCAGGGCGCGGCCGCTGACAGCGCCGCCAGCCTGGCAGCCGTCGAGGGTCCGCTTTCAAGTTTGCTGTCACAGTGTTGTGAAGGGCTTGCTTCTGAAGAGCCGCAATCTCTGTGGAATGTGCGCACCCTGCTGCCATTGTAGCCGAATGTATAAACACACGCACATTTCTGAGCACCAGGGACACTTCGCGCAACACAGTCACGGCGTGGGCATCAGCCCTGGCAAGCTATGAGAACATCCGGAGACGAACCACTGGCCGTCTGCTCGCGCAGGCGACCTGGCGCAGGGCGGCTGCCGGCGGCATCATCGGCTTCCAAAACGCTTCTTTGTGGCGATGGACTCCCCGCTGTTCGTGATCAAGGTGCCCCACGCAAGGCAACTGTTGTTCTAATTCCCCACCGCCAAGTGTGCAGCCCGCAAATAAACGCCGCGTATCGCTGCCATGCCTGCAGACCGTACACAGGAGGCAGCCGTCCTTGCTGCATGGTCCCGCTGTCGCATGGTTGCGTTGTCGCGCCTGTCCTGTCTGATCTTGTGCGACTTTCGTGACCGCAGGCAAAGGTGCTTGTGCAGAGTCCGGTGTTTGCGCAGTACAGCGAGCGCAGCCAGCGGAGCTGGTTCTGGCACTTTATCGAGCGGAGTTTAGAGCGGCAGCTGGCGTCCCTGCCTGCAGGCTAGCGCCGGCAGCAACAGCTTCTGTCGCCGGCGTGCGCATCCGCCGCGACGTCCTTATCAGTGTTGTGATTTCTGGGTGTTCGCTTTCGTGGTTTGTATTGGTTTCTATCTATCGACCGGTTGTTTGGTGGCGGCTATGCGAGATATCAGCCGAACTGGCGAACAAGTCCTCGAAGCCTGACGACAGCTTCAGGATCTGGGAAACCCAAAAGCGCGCAAGACACCTCCGACATCGGAAGCATGGCAGTCTTCCTCTGCGCGTAGTCTTACAGAGCTCACGTCTCTGTGTATTTAAAGCTTGTTATCGCCAAATTTTTGCCTTTCTGCGCTTGACGTCCACTCGAGCCCTCACCAGCCAAGAACATCAATTTGCATCGCAGGGGAGCTGCACAGTCGGCTGTCCGAACTGGCGTTCGGCGCGACGCTACGCAGCATTTGAACCTTTTATTGAGGAAGCTTGATCTGGATTGCAACTCACGCCGGTGCCCAGTTGATCGAACCTGACAGCATGGAAGGCTGAGTGCATCGTGCCACACAGCTCGCATACCTCGAAGCAGCGAGACAAGGATTCACGGTACATGCAACACGATGCGCCATTTCAAAATTCCCATACTGCTCCTGGCAATCGCGCTTGTTTGCTGCACTGTCTCGCCCGCAGCAGCTCAGGTCATGGACTGGGGCGCCTTCAGCGCTCAGCACTACCTAGGCAATGTAAGTCATGCAGGACACGTCGTTGTTGTGGATTTAAGATCTGCACGCATATGACTGCTGAAAGTCTACATGTGCAATTTGCATGCCATGCTGCATTGCCACAGAGTGTGCCGCATAGCATCTGCCTGATTTATCTGGCTCCGCCGCCCGTGGCGCAAAGGACAACCCATTGACTACTGCCGCTTCTGTGCAGAATCCAGGGCCTGGCTGAGTCATGACATCTGCACAAGTGACCTCACACTGTTCTTCTGTGCGCACACAGGGCACAGTCTATGGCGCGAACCAGAATTTGGCTGGCGCGTGCGCATACGGCACGAATTTCGCAAACACCTACCAGTATCCCTGGAGCCAGTACAACGCCACGACGCCGACGACCTACATCGCCATCGACCAGCCGCTATTCATGGGGTCTGCGACATGCGGGACATGTTTGTGGATGCGCGGAACAGGTGCCGCGCTGAGATCAGATGGCCAGTGCCTCCACTCTGCTGCGCATGTGGACGGGACTGGGACAGCTGTGGCAGCTCTGATTGATATATTGCAGTGTACAGGCACTCACGAAGCCTCTGCAACACATCACGAGTCCAGTTTCATGTTGGAGTTGAGGTGTCTCGTGCGTCATGTATGTGACGAGCCGCACTTCCACCTGCGCATGCAAGGGCATCGGCGTGGCAGGCCCAGGAGATTCCGCAGAGAATTACTGTATACGCGGTCGTATGCGCCATGCATAAGTGATGCACATCACTGTCGCCTGCGCAGGCAAGGGCATCGGCGTGGCGGGCAAGGAGATCCCGCAGACGTGGCAGTACGCCGTCGTGGACAACGAGTGCCCCGAGTGCCCGCAGCCCAATCTGGACCTGGCGCGCAGCTACGACATCGGCGATGGCATTTGGCAGATCGACTGGTGAGTGGGACCTTATATAACTAACTGGTTTGCCCTTGAAACCTATAATCGTTTGTTTTGCGGCGATGGCAGCCGAATCTGGACCTCCCCGCATTCACGATGTTGGCGACGGCGCCTGGAAGATGGACGGGTGAGCCCAGATGTTTCAGCTGTCTGTGTTCACCTGCCTGTACCGAATCAGTCCAACCTGCTTTCAACATCTGGTAATACGAGCTGCCGCAACTGCCACAGCAGGCGAGCGCCCTCCAAGCGTTTGGCAACGCTTATCACCAGCACATGCAGCCACCCCTTGAGTTGCAGCATGGAATAACTGTTGACTTTATCTTATTGTGAAACGTCTTCTGGCACGGCGCGCAGGTACATTGTGCCGTGCCAGGTTGGCAACGCCATGCTGCACTACTATTTGCGGCCCAACTCGAATCCGTACTTCCTCCAGATAGTGGTCTCCAACGGCCGCGTGCCCGTCAAGTCTGTGGAGTACCAGGCGAGTTAGAGATGTAAAGACATGGCCGATAGTGCGTTACCCCGTTGCCAAAAACCTACAGCACCAGGCGCGCCCCATGGAGATGACTGGTGGTGAAAGCATTCGAAGTCTATATATTTTCTGTGCAGGTGACTGGGGTGTGGGTGCCGGCGCGTCGGGAGAGCAACAACATGTGGAGCTACAATGCGGCCTACATGCTGCCGCTGCCGATGCGCGTCACGCCCGTCTGCGGCGCGGCGGTGAGCTGCTGTTCCACTCACTCCGAGCCCCGTTCCCGGCCCACATTCATGCATGACCGTGTGTCTCATGGACAGTGAACGTCGCTTGTGCAAATGATGCTTGGCACATGATGCTTCCATCAAATAGCAGAGCACAACGGCTTTCGTTTACGGACATGCGCAGGTGTACGACAGCATCAACAGCCTCAGCAGCGGCTACGGCAAGGTGCAATTCAGCACGGCAGGCTGCTTCGACCGCGGGCCACCGTGGGCGCAGAGCGCTACAGGGCAGCCGCGGCCGCTGCCACCAAAGGCGCTGCCGGCCAGCGCCCCGAAGCCGGCGAGCCCGCCGCCATCGTCGCCGCCGCCGCCCAGGCCGCCGCAGCCTCAGTCGCCGCGGCCGTGGCCCTACTCAACGGACTTCTTCTGCACCGTGCTGCTGACGGGCTCAGGTGAGAAACATCAGACTAATGAACCATGTGCCTGGAGATCTTTTTTCCACATACCCGCTCTCAGCTTATCAAGTTAGCTTGAATCTGTTTGGATCCCAGCTTGAATCAGCTGACAGCTGATCCCGAGGTCATCGAGGTTCAGCGGCACCACTATGGCATCTCTACACGATGGCCGGCAGCCGTAAATGATTGCAGCAGCGGCGCCACATCAGTATCCCCTCTTGGCACCCAGCCAAAACTGAGTTTATGCTTGGATGGACAACTCCTTCTGTGAATGCAACAGGTGGCGGCAAGGTGTCGAGCAGCCTGGCGAGCAGCAGCCGCGTGTCGGGGCGCAATCCTGGAATGTTATCGATGTTGAAGTTCACTCCTGGCATGCCAGGTGGGCGGGTGTCCGGCAGCCTGGCGTGCAGCAGCCGCGTGCCGGGTGCGATCCTGGAGGTCACAGGCGGTGAGGGGCTGCGGCGACTGTACAAGGCGCAGCCCTTCATGTGGACAGGTGCTTCGTACTCTTCTGCTGGGAAATTTTGACGGAATGACCGCCTCTCATCACATCCTGCTTGATTGAAGCACACTCGTCGGTTCCCCGTCGCCACGGTCAATGAGCAATTCGCAGCGCAGCGCGCAGATCTGCTGCTGCCAAGTTTCTGTGAGGGCGCATCGCTCATGATCCTCTGAACCTGATGCACACGAGGCACAGAAAGGCTATGTGTACAATCTCAGGACAGCTTGCCGACCGTCGAATGTGTAATGCAGGCGTCAAGTTCACAAAGGCGGCGCTGGCCAACCAGTTTGGCGCCGGTAACGCCGACGCAGCGCTGTCCTTCGCGGCCGCCAGCGTCACGCTGACCGGCAGCGTCTCGGGCGCCGTCAACCGGGCGTCTCCGCCGCTCAGCATCACAGCCTCCTCGGTGTTCGTGGTGCAGCAGCTGGTCTGCAGCAACAATGCAGGTGTGAACCAGTGTCATGCACAACACCCGCATTCATTGAGTTTCTCGTCGCCGCCGCTCAGCGTCACCGCCTCGACCGTGCTCGTGATGCAGCAGCGGCCAACAACGAAGGTGTACCAGCTTCATGCGCAGAGGGCAAATCGATCCTGGTGTGTACGCACAGAAATGCTGCCGGTGCAATGACCCCTGCAACGCTGCCACTGATTCACGAGGACAGGATTTTAAAGGCAGTGATACAGCGATGTCATTCATCTGCAGTGGACACTGGGGCGGCGTGCATGCAGATCACCTCCTCCGCGGTCAACATGTCGTCCACCACCATCATCGGCAACACGGTGAACATCAACGGTGCGGCGGTTGTCGCCACCGGCTCGTCCGTTGCCTTCGCCAACAACACGGTGTTCCAGACCAACAACGCCACGTGAGTCATGTTTGCCAATGCCTTTCAGTGATGAAGACATCGAAGTCATGCGCTGAAAGGGCTGTAAATGCGCTCAGTGATTGACCTTGTTGCTGCAAGATGAAGCAGATACAAAGGTTGAAATGGAATTGCTTCATTTATGAACGGCGCAGATGCACGGATTTTCTCCGTGTATTTACATATTTGTTTCTTCTGCTTACAGGAATGGCGCGTTCTATGCCCAGGACGGCAGCACCTTCCGCATTGCCAACACACAGTTTCTTTACAATCTGTCGCCCGACGGCGCGGGAGGCGCTGCTGTTACGCTCATCAGCTGCTCTGCGGGGTAAGGAAGTGACTCGAGATTGAAAAACAAAATTTTAAAGATCTGGTTGTTGCCGCTACACAAGAGCAAAGGGCGCAATGCATGTCGTACCTGTGCTTGGAGTGGGTTGGGAGTGTGTGTGTCCTCTGCAGCAAGCGAGCAGCTGCGCATACGAGAAGAGATATTTCTATTCGAACCGCGTCCGCCAAAATGTATGTTGGGTGATGCGCAGGGCTGGGACCAGCAGCATTGCGGGCAGCATATTCGCGGGCAACACCGCCCAGGCGGGCTTCGGCGGCGCCGTGCGCAGCGCCGGCTGCCCGTCGCTTGCCATCAGCGCAACGACCTTTGCCAGCAACTACGCCAAGCAGGTCGGCGCCCAAAGTTGTATTCCATAAACGTATTGCCACGCACGTCAAGCACGTATGGTTCAATATATCTTGAACCAAGTCTTTTCTGTATATACCTAGGGATACCTGCACGTCTTAAAATCGACAGGCACACGCCACCAGCGCGTGCCAGGAGCGCCCGGCGGAGTGTCCGGCCCTGGTCTATTGAAAAGAAATGACAGATCCCAGACACAAACACCTGAGATAGATAAGACCGGAATTGCGTGATAACTGTCGTTTTTTCCTGCAGGCAGGAGGCGCGGTGTACCTGGGCAGCTGCATGATGGGCGCCACACCACTATGCCGACCGGCATCAATGTTAAAACCAAGAAACCCTGGAAATTGCATCGTGATTCTGCCCACAGGCGGGAGGCGCGGTCTACCTAGGTCGCTGCATGGGATCCACCACGACGCTGGCCGGCACCAAAACACCCAAAAGACCATCCCTCATATTGCCATTCTGTGCGCGCAGGCGGGGGGCGCGGTGTATCTGGGCGGCTGCATGGGCTCCACAACGACACTGGCCGGCACCAAATTCCTGCGCAACTCTGACGGCACCTCTGGCGCCTCGGTCTCGGAGGACATCGCGACAGACGACACCTGCTTCGCGGTTTTCACCGCGAAATAATTCGGGAATACCTCGAGTTCATGCGGGATTCCAACGGCGCCTTCGGCGCGGCAGTGTTGGACGACATCGCGAGCGACGCCAGCCGCTTCGCGATTTTCGACTACAAATTAATTATCGGAATTGTACAGGAGGTGCAGTGCGACTTGATCGAAACTGTGGCGCCGGGTGTGGACCGTGCCCACTGAGTTGCACGCACTGGATCGCTGTTGGGCGTCAGTAGTTGTGACGGCAGAGTAGTGCACGGCGGCTGGTGGGAGATGCAGCGAGAGGATCTGATGAAATTGATGCAGGTAGATAAAGCTTTGTTTTAGAAGGAAAGAACATGCTATAACCTGTACAAATTGAGAAGGGGTCTGATGGGTCCGCTTTGGCGGCGGCAGCAGCGGTGCGGCACAAAATTGATACCTGAAGTCGTGAAGAAGAAAACGATTGTGTGTGGTGTAAGTAACCCACGTGTGGTGATAACCGACATTGATCTCGAGCCTCGGGCCTGGATCCTTTGCAAACTTTCGAAATTTGTTGCTGCGCCATCTGGCACGCATTAGCAGGGTTTAGGCCATGTGGCGAACGGGTGCCGCGGGCACACGCTTGGTAACAGCCGGTTTGCTCGCCACTTGCAGATGCCTTTGATCTGTCAGTGGGTTGCATAGTTGCAATCGCAGGTCGTTTGAGGCGTTTTGGCACTTACTCACACTGCCTTTAAACCTGCACTGCTGCGAAGCCTGTGCTGTACGGCAACGCTGATCTCGAGCGCCCAATCCGCTGTCACCGCATGTGAACTCCGAAACCTAATAGATAATCAGCATCTGCGTCGGTGTTCCTTCGAGACAGCTGACAGAAGAGGCGATCAGCTTTCGAGTGAGACTACAGGCAGTGCCCACACTTGCGTTCCGCAGCCACACACTCCAGTTTTTGCTCACAGCTAGCACTGAAAAGCCTGGCGTGGGGACAGCGTCCGAACCTTTCACAAAGCTGTGGCAGCTGCGCGCTAGCTGGCGCCCCGTTACTCACCACGCAGCCCAGCCATGAAGCTGGCGGGGGCAGACAAGCCAGCCGCGAACGCGAAGCCGCTGGTGAGCCACCGGGTGTCCGACTCGCCGCCGACACCTGAGCCGACCGCTGCGCTCGAAGCGGCGCCGGCCGACGCATCGACGATGCATGTCGGCGACCTGCCAGCGGAGCCATCGGCGGGCGCTGCCACCGTCCCTAACGGCGACCACGCTGCCACGCGCGCAGCGGCAGACAGCAGCCCAGAGGCGGATGCAGTCGCTGGCGAAGGCGCAACTCAGAGCGCCGCAGCGGCGGCGGCGCCGGGTGCAGCAATGGGATTGGCAGCCGCCCAGCAGGCGCCGACCGCGACCCCAGCCGCTGCAGACGCAAAAGCCAGCGGCCCCTTTGGCGCCGTGGCGTCGCCAACGCCGGTCGACATGGCGTCCCTGAAGCAGGGCAGCAGCGGCGCCTTGGACGGGCTGCGCAACGGAACGCCGTCGTCGATGATGTCCTTCGGCACGATGACCAGCAGCTCGGCGCCTGGCAGGTGCTTGCTGACGCCAGAGTTCTATGTGCACAAATGCAATCCCTGTCTGTGCAGCACGTTGCATTGGGCGCCGTTGCATGACTGCTGTAGTGCGCCAGCTGCTGCACTTTGTCGGGAGGCTAAGCCGCCCCCGAGACAGGTTGCAGCCTGCTGCGGCCGCACAACCTGCACCTGCTTGGAAAGATGAATGTGCTGCTGTTGGACTTGTTTGCAGCCGGAGGTCCAGCTTCAGCAGCAGCGGCAGCAGCAGCCCCCAGGCCTGGAGTCGGAGCGGCTCCCTCGCCAGCAACTTCTCCGGCCTCAAAGTGACTGCTCCATGTCATGCGATTACAATACTCTGCCTGCTCTATTCCAGCCAGTGCTGTGCGTCTCTGTCAGTTCCGCTAGTACTGTATCCCGCCCGTCGTGCCTACAAGCCGTCTCAGCCTGTGCTGTGCGCCATTGCCCAATCGGCGGCGCTTTGGCCCCAGGTTATTACGCCGTCACACCATGCCTCATGGAGCTCAGACAGATCGAGCAACCTTGGCAAATCTATGCTTGGGATTACGCAGGTGGACAGCCGGTCTGCCAGCCAGAACAGCGAGCTGCCGGCGCCGGCGGTGCTGGAGCGACTGCGCGCCCCGCTGGCGGACCCGGCGCGTCCATCGATGCAGCCGGCAGCGGCCGCCGGCAGAGCGGGCGTTGCGGCAGCCGGCGTCGATGCCGGGACTGCGGTCGGCGGCGGCAGCGACGGCGGCGGCGGCGCACCACAAGCGGTCAGCCTGGCGGAAGCCGCGCAGACGTTGGACGCCGCCAAGCAGCTGGCGGGCGGTTCGCCACGACCCAGCGCCAGGTGCCGTTTGCCGCTCCTACAACAATGCTGCAAGGCACATCCCTTTTGCACAATCGCATCTGCGCAAGGCTCGACGAAGTTCTGCGCCATGCCGAAGGTGTGACGCCGTCGTGTCCAGACCATGTGCCTCATGGCGCGAGATCCCACACATGTGCCATGCAAGCCCAGGCTCAGCAGCCAAGCCGAGAACCAACTGCGACATTGCTAATACACAAACCTTGTACGTCTGTTGCGCAGGCAGATGAGCCCCGAGCCGGCGCAGCCAGTGAGCCGGGATGGCGGTGGTGGCGCCGCGCCTGCGCCAAGCCAGGAGGAAGGCTCGGCGGTCAACGGCGCAGAAATTGGCGGCGTTCCGGTGTCGTCGAAGACGGGGCGGCTGCAGGACGAGAGCACCCTCATCGACGGCGAGCGGCCGCTAGGTATGAGCTTCAACACATATCGTTCTTTTTTGTGGCTGCAACCTTGGCGGCACAGCTGCAGAGCTGAGGTCGAAGCAGTCCCCGGGCCACATGCTGCCAGTTCAATTTCGACTGCTGGAGTCTAAACTCTTCTGCGGTTTTTCTGCAGCCTGATGATGTGCAGGTGCACGAGCTGATGCTTTTAAAAAATAAAAATAAAAATAAGAACGGGCGGCGTGCTGCCAATGAGGCAGCTATGTATCAAGTAACAATACACTGATTCGCACGGTTTGCTGTAGGTCTCATGACGGAGACGCAGGTGTACGAGCTGATGCGCCAAAAGTCGGGCGGCGTGCTGCCAACCGACCGCTTCGGCTTCATCAAGCGGAAGGAGGATGAGGCGGCGGCGGCCGCCGCCGCCGCCGCGCGGCTGTCTTCAGCGCCCCCTGGCGGCGGCTCATCGACCCGAAAGTCCGTCTCGCGGCTCAGCAAGACGCTGGTGCCAGGCCGGGCGCGCGGCACGCGCACCAACAGCGGTGGCAGCACGCCGACGTCCTCCGCCAGCAGCGGTGAGCTGCTGTTCATACTATCATTTCAATGCATCACATTTGGAAAGTGGTTTGTGAGCCAGTGGCATGCGGGCACTCGCGCCAACAGCGGTTCTGGCCAGTCAGCCTCACCTGCAGAGCTGCGGCAATGCTTCACCTATCTGCGTAAACATGTCTGCTGTCCGGGGTGCTGACTGGCCAGCAGCACCTCGGAAACCATGTTTAGCAATTCCCATGTCACATGACCGCATCCCACAAGAAGAGGAAGATGCTAGTGCAGGTGGGAAGTGCCGGCAGGGCCATCGCCGTAGCCGGCGGTGTGGAACGCGTACAGCGACCCAACCACACTTGCATCTTCATTCTCATGCTAGAGCGAACATGTTTGTGCAGGTGGCCTGCCGCCAGCAGGGCCATCCTCGCAGCCGGCAGTGTGGAACGCGCGCAGCGACCCGACAGCGGCGCAGAACCGGGAGCGCGACATCCGGCGCCTGCAGAAGTGGCGTCGCATGCTCGGTGCGCACCAGGAGCAGCGGATCGGAGTCCCACTGCCTGTTGCTCTTGCCCGCATGTTGCAATAGTACGATGTCGTATCGGTGTGCTGTCCTGATGGCTTCGATGGAGTCCTTGTCAGTTCAACAATCGAGAAAGCCATGTTTATCCCCAGGCTCGGGCGGCACGGACTGGAAGGCGTATGTCAAGGCGCACCCGCGCAAGGTGCAGAAGCGCGTGCGAAAGGGCATCCCCGACCAGCTGCGCGGCCTCGTGTGGCAGCTGCTCTCCGGCGGTCGCGACCTGCTTCTGCGCAACGAGGGTGCGTAAACCCCTACACCCAAAACGAACCCTGTGCGGATGTCGTGCCCTGCCTGCGAGATGCTTCCCTCACTTTCTTAGGCGCATTCCCCGACCAGCCGCGGCCCCGTGTGGCAGCTGCTGTCTGGCGGCCGCGACCTGCTGCTGCTGCACGAGGGTGCGCAGTCTCTCCAACTGCACAATGATATGCGCATGTCCACAGCATTTCAGTAGCGGCAGAGGCGACCCCGAGGACATTCAGTAGTAAAAGTACCTGCAAGGACGCGGAGATAGTGCGCAGTTGAAATCGAAATCCTCGAACCCTGAAATTGAAGGTTTACTCCATACTCCATACTCCCTGGCTGCTCAGGCGTCTGTGCAATTTGGTGGCGGCGCCTAAACCCGTAAGGACGCGGAGATAGTACGTGACCTGAGCCCAACCTTTTGGTTCATACAGGCGTCTACTTGGCGGTGGCGCCGGCGAGCCAGATGCGGAATAGTACGCGAGCTGACCTGATTTTCTTCATCACCCCAAAACCCTCACATCGAAACCCACTTTCCGCTGCACGCAGGCGTCTACGGCAATTTGGTGGCGGCACCGGCGAGCCCCAAGGACGCGGAGATAGTGCGCGACCTGAACCGCACCTACCCAAGCCACGTGTACTACCAGCAGCGGCAGGGCCCCGGCCAGCTGTCGCTGTACAACGTCCTGAAAGCCTTCTCGCTGTACGACAGCAAGGTGCTGCTGCGACTCTCCCTACGTGTACATATAAAAGCGACACGCATCAGGGCCTGCTCCCTGTACGACTGGGTAGCGTCACCGAGAGCGTGCTGCCCTGGCGCAATCGCCAAGCTTCCTCGCACCGATTTTCAGTTCTGGTCTTGTCCAACGCCTGCACGTGAGTGTCGTGCATGCCGTGGCCGCAATCGGTAGGTTGGTTGAGGGGTTGTCGAGTGGCGAATGGTCAGAGGAGAGCGGTCCTGCTGCAACCCTGACGCAGCCGGGTCCAAGCGGGGGTGGTCAGTCCATCAAAACCCTGTGCTGCCGCAGGTGGTCAACATGCAGGGCACGAGCTCATGGGCTGCATGGCGTTACCGCTGTGCTCCACACGCCTTACCTTTGCATGTGCGAGGTCTGACCTGAGTATCCTTTTCTGCAGGTGGGCTATGTGCAGGGCATGGGCTTCATGGCGGGGCTGCTGCTGCTGTACATGAGCGAGGAGGACGCCTTCTGGACGCTGGCGGCGCTGCTGCACGGGGGGCGTCGCCCGCCGCTCGAAGGCCTCTTCCAGCCCGGCCTGCCGCTGCTGCAGCTGTGCCTGTACGAGGTGCAAATACGAAGCCCTTACCAAACCCTCAACACCTGGCGTGCGCCCAAGCGCACTCAGTGTCGCGGCTTCAGCGGCCGGTGCAGGACGAGCTGCCCGGTGCTGGGCGCGCGAACGCTGTTGTGGCTGAATGCAACGCAAATGCTGTATGTAATCATAGTTGCTTGATTGCTTGAAGGTCAAGTCTGGCCCCGCAGTTCGAGCGGCTGGTGCAGGAGGAGCTGCTGGCGCTGGGTGCGCATTTGGGCGCAGAGGGCAGCGCGCCACCGCAGCGGGCATCGCGCCACCCATGTGCTGCAGCCACTGGTTCTTCTTGTTTTCCTGGCAACCTTTGCTTCATTTTTCCCTTCGCAGTTCGAGTAACTGGTGCAGGACGAGCTGCCGGCGCTGGGCACGCATTTGTCAGAGAGGGCGTGGCGCCGTCAAGGCCGAAATTCAACACTGCTGTAGTCATTTTCATTCTCTGTGCCGCAGTTCGAGCGGCTGGTGCAGGACGAGATGCCGGCGCTGGGTGCGCATTTGTCGGACGAAGGCGTCCTGCCGTCGATGTACTGCAGCCACTGGTTCATCACCGCCTTTGCATATGCGCTGCCGTTCGACCACCTGCTGCGAGTCTGGGACGTCTTCCTGCTGGAGGGCCTCAAGGTGAATTGTTCTCCTCTCCCTGGAATGATCCCTGTCTTCACTGCTCGGGAACGTGGTCCGCTCGCCGTTTGCTGCAATGATGTTGCAGGCAAAATTTCAGACCGTTCACATGAGGCTCATCGATGCTGACACTCCCAACCTTTTAAATGTGGAGAATACTGAGGCTGTCGGCCGGCTGCGCGTGTGCATACCACGTTCCGGGATTGCATAGGATTCTCACAGGGCTTCTGTGCGCATGTGCAGACCACATTTCGGGTGGGGCTGGCGCTGCTGAAGGGCGTGGAGCAGGAGCTGCTGTCTGCGGACTTCGAGCAGGTCAGTCTCATGTGTATGTTTTCATATCTGTAACTTTGATTTACGAAGGACATCCCGGTAATGTGGGGACGACAAACGTGCAATGCACAGGACATTCCCGCTTGTGTTCGACCGAGGCCGCTGTTTCAGCGACACGCTGCATGGCTGCGGGCGCTTCTGGCCTTTGGGTTATCACGACAATGCTATTATTCAAGGGTGCGGCTCACCAGCAGCATGCACGCGTATGACTGGCACAGCCGCGCGCCACAGATCTCAGGCGTGCTGAACGCCAAGCTGCAAGTCGCATGACCCAATCAGATATGTAATTACAGATAAAATTTCCATGCTCCGCAGATCCTGGGCGTGCTGAACGCCAAGTGGTTTCCTGCCTTCAGCCGCTCGCCGGTTGCGCTGCTCAAGACGGCGCTCGGCTTCAGCGTGTCGGCGCGGCTGGCCAAGTACCAGAAGGAACACGAAACGGAGCAGGCGGCGCTCGCGCCGCCGCCGGTGCTGCCGCCGGCGGCGATGGCGCCGGCGGCCAAGACACAAAATAAGACACGAGGCGCGTGAGATGGGAGGTCGTAAGCCGGAGGCGGTTCGCAGCTGATCATCGAAGAGTGGAGGGCATCTGCTCGGCAGCTTCTATGCTGCAGCTTGCTTGACAGCGGGGTGGCTGCTTGGGTGCGCGGAAGCCGCTGAAGAACAATTATGGAGGGGTGCAGAGACTGGGAAGAAGTGCTCTGACGTGTCGTCTTGCACGAATGCCATCGCTGCTTCATGCGTATCCATCGTTATGCGGGTGCACCTATTTTTGCCAAGCTGCTGTAATCTCGTGGAAGGCCGTGATTCACGTGGAGCCCAATGTAACGGCCCCCGCAATTAATCTGCCCACACTGATCTCAGGACAGGGTGCGCCGTGCAGGCACACCCAGCAACACATTGCCTTTCGACAGCCTCAATCTTTGCCGATTGACACGAACCAGGTCTGTAGCATATTGTATCGGGCGTCTGCTGCGCCTCGACCATTTTGACGGTGTCGACGGGTTGTGGGCGGAATATCAGGTCTTGAAACAAAAACAGGCGCAGTTCTGGCATTCTGAGAGACTGATACGCCTTCTGACACATCGTAAATAGGTTGGCAGACATCAGTGGGGCATTTCGGCGGCCGGAGAGGCCGCAGAAGCTGCGCCTTCGGAAGGCCCAGGGCAGCACATCCTGACTTCGATAGCCAGCAGCAGTCGCGACAGGCGAGCATTGCACCGCTGAAAGAAGCTATGGCTGTAGGCAGGGCGCATTTCTGAAAGGTAGGCACCACGTAACTTGATGTAAGTGCTGGTTGCTTGAACGAGGTGCGAGGCTCTTGCACGGATTTGCTCTGAAACATCTGAGAGCCACTCGTGCGCCCCACACTGTGCAGCCACACCACTGTTGATTGCAAATCTCAGCGGAGCGCCACAGCAGCTGGTGCGATTTCTGCCAGCATGAACTGCTCGCCACAATAGTTACGCAGGTCAACCTGTTCATGCATGCAGGAACGGGTGCAGAGCGCGTGTCGGACAACTGCCTCTGCGCTTTGGCCCCTGCGTGAAAACGCGGCAGACGGTCGGCTGCTGCTGCCAGGGGAAAAACCACCCCCAGGGCACACGCGCTCGCCACAATGAAGTTTGGCAAGGTGGGCAAAGAAAACGCGTTCGCGTGCACTCTTGAAGCAGCCACTGTCACGGAGGCTGCTAGTCGTGCAAGTGCATGAGGCGCGGCCACGTGTTGACAACGCCGGATGTCGCCGTGCTTTTGACGCCCTTTTTTTGGTTGTACATGCAGTACCTTTCCGACAAGGTAAGCAGCTACGGCATCCTAAACGGCGGCAGTGTGCTCCAGACACTGCCGCCTGCGTTCTTGCACACCTTGCTCAATGGCACACATCAATGAATACGGCTTTGATACCTGTGCATACAACACCGCAGGCGCGGCCAGAATGGGCCACGCAGTACCTGGACTACAAGAAGGTGTGCTTCCTGCTTCCGGGGCTACACATTGGACTGCCGGATTTCCCTGTCCGCAGCCATTGCGCTGGCAGCACGGTCCCTGTCCGCAGCCGTTACGCTGGCAGCATGGACCTCCTTCCGGGCCCCCGCTTACAAAACCCTCATTACGAAGCATTGTTGGGTTTCCGGCAGCTGAAGGACCTGATCAACAAGAGCATCAGGGAAACAGAGGCGGCCTGCGGCAGTAACGCTTTGCATCGCTGGCTTCAGTTGAGCCAGTCACGAATCTTCTTGCTTGTTGCCCTCCAGCAGCTCAAAGACCTAATCAAGGAGAGCGTGCGGGAGGCGGAGGGGGCGACAGCATCAACCATTCCCTCGCTTCTCTTCTTTTGCAATTTTCCCCCTCACTTTCCCGATGGTGTCATCTCGCAGCTCGAAGACATGATCAAGGAGAACGTGGCGGAGGCGGAGGCGGGCGGCGACATGATCAGCTACTTGCACTTGTCCACTGAAGAGAGAAAAGAGCGAACTCCTCTTTCTCCATGGTGCGTTGCAGCTCAAGGACCTGATCAAGGAGAGCGTGGTGGAGGCGGAGGCGGGCGGCGACATGATCAGTTACTCGCCGCGCACGACGTCCCTGTCCGTGGCGCGCGCGCAGACGCAGCGCGACGCTGCTGAGGAGCGCTTCTTCAAGGCTCTCGACCTGGAGGTGGGACTTTGACTCGCTTGTCATGTTTCGAAACAAGTACAGAAACAGAAAGCGGATAGACTGCGCGCACAGACGCGGCGCAATGCCGTGGAAAACCGCTTTTTTAAGGCCCTCGACCTGGAGGTGGGGACGTGCTGAATCACAGTAAGACCTAAGCAGTGGGTGAACAAACGCACACATGCCACTGCGGAGGAGTTCTTCGTCAAGGGGCCTGCAGGTAGGCAATTTAATACACGACATCCACAGCAGAAGAGAAACGGGGAAAGCCTGGCGATGACGCAGCGAGATGTCAGGGAGCATCTCAAGGTCCTCGACCTGGAGGTGGGCGTCGGTCGTTTACGCTGCGAAAACGAGTGCGAAATATAGAGAAAGTAGGAGGCGGCGCATGGGCGCAATGCGGCGCTGCGGGGCGCTGTCGTGCAGTGTCGCTGAGTGTCGCTGAATGATGTTCACGTTGCACAACCGCCAGGTGAAGAAGGTGGGCGACTTTACAGAGGAGCGCGTCAAGAGCCTGGTGGTGGCGCTGGACCGGCTGGACGGACAGGTCAAGGCCGACCGCAACGGCTCCCAGCGCGACGCCCTGGAAGCGGTGTGCGCACTGTTTCCTGTAGCGCCTAGGATGCAGTTACCGCAGGTGTGGCACGCTTTCGATGGCCAGCCTGGCACGGGCCAGCGTGGCAGGGGACACGTGCAGTTACTGGATGGCATGAGGGTCCCCACGGTGTGTGAGCATGACGGCATGGGACGCAGCTGCCGTGTCGTTGCATTGCCACCTGCACGAGGATGTGGAAGTGCTGACTTCGATTGCCTGCTAATTGGCGCAGGAGGCACAGAAGCTGGGCGATGAGTACCTCGCGCTGGAGAAGTTTGTCAACCTCAACTACATGGTGAGCCCGCAGCCGATGTGGGATTTGCACAGCAGCGGCAGTGGCATAAACCGCCAGTAGTGCTGGCTGAATCCGACCAGGCAGGCGTTCGTTTCATGTGTCTAAGTGATGTCCGCTGCACTGCCTGTCATTCGTCAGCGCTGCGGTGACCGTGCCGCCTGCAATCTCTTGGCCGCAGGGCTTCCACAAGATCCTGAAAAAGCACGACAAGATGCTGCCGCACGCGCCCTGCCAGCAGTTCTACGTGGCGCACCTGCACCAGCAGAAGTGGGTCCAGGTGCGCGGGGAACAAAAGGATCCCGGGGCTGACGGCAGCCACTACAGCTTGTGCGACGGTCCGGTGGCTGCCGCTTCCCTGTCGGCGCTGGTGTATCACATCCCTCTGTCAATTCCCCTTCACTTGCCGCGCGCGCTTGCCTGCTGTGTTCCCAGTGGTTGGTTCATGCAGCATTCACAGCTGATGTTGGTGCTGCCCCGCTTCTGGCGCAGGGCACGAGCAGCAACATCCTGGTGCGGCTGTCCAACGTGTACTCGCAGCTGCGCGGCGACACCAGCGGCATTAAGAACGAGGACTCTGCCCAGGTGCGCTGATCATGGAGTTTACAGTTTAGGGGTTAGCAAGCACATGCGCGGCGCACCAGCGGTGCCAAGCACGCGCCGCTAAAGATTAGAGGACAGCGGGCGGGTGCACGAACCAGAGCCGTCGTCGTGCCCTGCAGACAAGCTTCCCCCTTTATCTCGCAGGGTGTTGCGGCCGCTCTAGGCCCTCAGTCTCTTGCGAGAATCGGTAGTGGCATGAGCCTGCTTGTGCAGTAGACGAGTCCGGCCTCATCCACAACGCTTGCTGATGGTGCTTGTGCGCCCGTCTACAGGGCTTCGTGCGGTCGACGACCAAGTACTGGGTGCGGACGACGGACGTGTCGGCGGTGAAGCACCATGTCCTGCAGCACCTCCCCGTCTTCCAGTTTGAGAAGTCGGTGCGTTTCCCACACGCTAGCCATTTCACGGACGTCTCTGGCCGCGCCATGGTATGATCTTCAGCGATAGCACGACTGACAACCTATTTGATGTGATTTCGCAAACTCTAAACTCCAACACCAAATGGGTTCAGCTCATGAAGGTCCGCCTACCTGGACAGCGACTCGCTGGCGCTGCACCACGGTCCGTTGGGGACATTCTCCGACTTTGATCTTGCGAAATTCTATTAGGACGCCGAGGACGTCGGCGGCGCGCAGCTCATCAACAGCGTGTACCTGGACGGTGGTTCCCCGTATCTGTATCAACTATTCCTCAACATCCCAAGCCTCACAATATGATCATTTTTCGCAGGACGATAAGGAAATGGGCGACGCGCAGCTCATCAACTCGGTCTATCTGGACAACGACTCGCTGGAGCTGTACCATGGGCGGCTGGACAAGAAGCCGGGCGCGATCGCGCTGCGGCTGCGCTGGTACGGCCCGCAGCCCAAGCTGGTGTTCGTGGAGCGCAAGACGCACCGCGAAGGTGCGGCGGCAGCAGCCGGATAGCCGCCAATTCCCATCGCGAGTATACTTCGGATTTTCTGAAAGCACATGCAGCACCTGGCATCAGGACGTGACCCTCAGCAAAATTTGCTTTCCTGCTTCCTGCTTCATGCTGCATGTCACCACATGACAGAACCTTCCCGAAGCAGCCAAGATACAACCGAATACTTCCAAATCGTCTGCAACAGGCTGGAAGGGGGAGGAGAGCGTGAAGGAGCGGGTGGTGCTGAACGAGCCGCAGGTGGTGCCCTTCCTGGAGGGCTCCTACACCCTGGAGCAGGCGCTCGCCGAACTGGAGAAGAAGGTGCGCAGCTGCATACAAAACTGGCGGAAATTTCACTACTTTACTGAATTGCGACATCCAATGGTCGCCCTTCCTGGAGGGCACCTACACCCGGGAGCAGGCGCTCGCCGAGCTGGAGAATAAGGTGCACATTATGAATACGGCTCGGGCAAAGTCTCCCATAATCGTCTGCAAACAAGTCACTTCCGGTGTCTTGCGTTGGTGCCATCCTCCCTGAGGGCAGCTACAGCTGGAGCAGGCGCTCGCCGAACTGGAGAAGAGGGTGTGCACATCTATAACTCGACTTGCATAGGAACGCCGGCATGACACCAACAGTGATGTGAATGGCCTGCAGTGGTGTGCCGACACGGGCTCTCATCTGTGCTGTGTATCGCTCACATCCACGCCCTACTGTCCAGCTATGATGCTGGTCTCGCTGGCACTGCCTCGCACTCTGCAGACGGTGCCCATTCGAGGACTTGGTGAGGCCAGGAACCTCTGGCACCCCCTTCAGCACGCGACAGTCGAGCGAAACCAGCTGGAGACGCCTGCAAGTTCGTCATTCGCGCGGCGCCTGCAGATTGCAGGACGATTGAAGACTCGCTGCATGGCCCTGTCCATGCAATGCAGGGCACTCGCCCATAGCATTCTCAGTACCTCAGTTTCTGCACGCAGTGCAAGCATGCGGAGGAAGGGAGGAAGGTTGCGGGTTTATTCTGTGCGCCAACAAACCAACCGCAGTTTCGAACGATTTGCTGCGCTGCTGCAGGGCAAGAACGAGGAGGAGAAGAAGAAGTTTGCGGAGTTCTTCTCAGAGTGCCAGAAGGTGGTGGACTCCAAGCAGCTGCGCCCCATGATCCGCACCCAGTACATGCGCACCGCCTTCCAGGCGCGCCTTTACAAACCAACACCCTGTGACGCACCACCCTGAGAGTTTCACAGCTGTGCACGGCCCTGGACTCCCATCCCTGCCCCGCCCTTTCAAGTTTCTTTGCTCTTCCCCCTGCTGGCGTTCAGGCACCCTGTCTGCCGCCTGGCATTGTTGCATTGCCCGTGCAACTAACCCAAAGCCTTGCATGGTTGCACAGCTCTTGTCTTCTCGCTCTGACCCTGTGCTGAACTGTCTCACATCGATGCTTTGTTCGCGCAGATACCCTTCGACTCGACGGTGCGCGTGAGCCTGGACACCAACCTGTGCATGATCAAGGAGAACCCCGAGGACGCGCCCTCCTGCCACGAGTCCGGCCGGTGCGCAGTTATCAGTCGCGTTTTGGCCTGCGTTGGCTTCCGGGACTGCACAACGTCGAGCGTGGATGAGGCTGCACATGCAGATTTCTGGGCAGCTGCACAAGCACTGCCCTGTTCGAGTACCGTCCTTGGCTGCTGTGTGCGCACTGACGACTTCACCTCCAAAGCTGGCACCAGCTGAAAGCGGACGTCCCCTGGAACGCAGGTGGCGGCGGGACCCGTCGCTGCCGACGCCGCGCACAGAGATCACGCGCTTCCCGCACGCGGTGCTGGAGGTCAAGCTCAGCCTGCACCAGGGCGAGGAGGCCCCCGAGTGGATCAAGGCGCGTCCTTCTTCCTCTAAATTTTGAGACGCGACCCCTTTGCGACACCCGACGCCCTGAGGTATCACTTGTGATGCATGCCACCTGGCACGCGGAGGCAGCCAGGATGCATCCAGCTGGTGGGGCGCAGTCGAAGAGCTCGCACATATGAAGAGAATCGCCTGCAGTAGCACTCCAATGTCACCGCAGTGTCACGCGTGCGCTACTGTCGCGTGCGCACCATGCAGCAACATTGATTTTATGCGTCTCCTGCAGGAGCTGCTGCAGAGCGGGTACCTGACGGAGGTGCACAAGTTCAGCAAGTTCATCCACGGCTCCGCCACCCTCATGCCCGACATGGTCCAGGCGCGCCCTTTTACACGGTTTTTACACGCCATCTTTACCGCTGTGTTGCAGTTTTTCTGGGCATGAACAGCTGCATTCTGGAATGCAGCTGCAAGCTGCGGCTGTCAAGTGGCGTGCAAACGGTCAAATGCAGCTGGAGAACATGTGCGACCCTCCACCGCGGTGCTCGCCTGCTGGTCCTCGCGTTCTTTTGCTTGGGCAGCAGATATGCACGGGGGTGTGGAATGATTTATCTTTTCACTGCTCATCTGCAGGCGGTGCCCTACTGGGTGGACGACGAGTCGGTGCGGCCATCGATGCTCATGTCCGCGCCCGCTCCAAAGGTGCAATGCCAGCAACGTTGTTCTGTTGTTGTTGTGCACAGCGCATGTTCTTGACGTGCGCCGCGCATGCCCTTGAGCTGTGCGCGGTCAATTCTGCGGATTTGGCTCCGGTCCCAACACATATCCACACGAGCTCTTGATCCAGGAACATAGACGAGTGTGTGATTGATGACGGTGCTTGATTGGCATGCAGGCGCTGCCGGCGCCGCTGCCGCCAATTGTGACGGCGCCGCCCAACGGGCGATCCAAGCCGCGCAAGCGCACGGGAGCTCTGGACGAGCTCAGCCACCCGCTGCTGGGCGACGAGCCGACGCTGCAGCTGCTGCCCGATCGGTCGGAGATCACTGGTGCGCCTGGAGTGCTGTGCCGAAACCGATACATCGATCACGATAGGAGATCAACACATTGATTACAAATAGCACTAACCAGCAAGCGGTCCCACAGCGGTGCCACAGCGGTACTACACATTGTTTGCAACTTGCATTTTACGCTCGCCAGGTGTCTAGGACCTGGGACCGACAAGCCAAGACCTGTGCCGCCGGCAGCTGTCGCATATGTAGTGGGGGAACCACAATGCACATCATGTGCGGTGTGGTGGTGCAGGGCTGGGGCCGGACGCGCAGAACCGCCGCGGCGGCCTCCTCAGCCGCTGGTTCCTGTCGCGCAGGCAGCCCAAGGTGCGAACAGCAGCTGCCCCTCTTGTCCACCATCCTGCTTTTCCCTGAAGTTATCCAGCACAGGCACACACCAAGTTTGCACTAGACTGCGTCCAAGCACCAGCCGCTTGCTGGATTGGAGATCCTTGCCGGCAGAGCCTTCCATGACGACCATCGCAAAAGAATGTGCCAAAAAACTTGACCGGCATAGCCTTTTGCGCAGCCGCAGGCGCGCATGGCGACGACGATCCCGCAGCGCATCGAGCCCAAGACCTTCTTCGCCAACGAGCGCACCTTCCTGTCCTGGCTGCACATGGCCGTCACCATCGGGAGCATAGGCGCTGCGCTGCTCGGCTTTTCGGGCTCCGCACCACGCGACCCGCACGCCTCCGCCGCGGTGCGTCCTCAGTTTTGAAACTCAACGCCCCACGACCCTTACGCCTCCGTCGTGGCACGCTTGAGCTTCTGCGTATGCGTGCCGTCAGGTATGTTTCTGGCATACTGAACAAAACATGAATCGGCGTAGCGCTGCATGACCTGCACGCCTCCGCCGCGGTGCGCTCTCTGCTGCGTCTCACAGGTCCCACTCTCAGAGTTCTTGCACCATAGTTCTCTTGCACCTCAAAAGTCCAGAAAGATTTCTCAACAAGTTTCATGGCCGTCACTATCGGATCCGTCGGCGCCGCCCTCCTGGCTTCTCGGGCTCCGCGCTGCGCCCCCATGCCTGTGCCGCAGTGCGGCCTCAGATTTCTTGCTGTTCAGACAGTGACCTCTGATCTTCCTGCAGGGCATCGCCGACACGACGGTCATCATCGCTATGATTCTGCTGCCGGTGGCGGTGCTCATGTGCGCCTACGCGCTGGTCGTCTTCCTCTGGCGCGGCGGCCAAATCGCCCGCAAGCAGGCGCGTCGCCACACCATTCTGACGGCAGACGCATGCTCCGCCTTTCGTGTCCAAGGTGCACTGTGAAGCGGCCTGAATGTTCGCAGTCGATGTGCTCAAAGTCTGGGGCTGCCGGGCGGCTCCTGCGTCCCTGCGCAGCTGACCTCGCCGTCCGTGCAGCAGCAAGATGCTGCTTGGCGGACGAACACCAATGCTGGCCACCACCCCACCTCGGGAAGCTGAAAGGATGCCTTCGAATGTCCACGCAGGTGGGCTACATAGGCGACCAGAACGGGCTGGTGTGCGTGGCGGTGGCGGTGGTGCTGCAAACCAGAAGAGTCTGATCAAGACTCTAATGTCACTGCTGGAGACACTACCTGAGGCGCTGTCGAACTGTGTTATCGCAGGTGGGGTACATAGACGACCAGAATGGGCCGGTGTGCCTGGCGGTGGTGGTGGTGCTGGCGCTCACCGCCATCTTCATCGTCTCCTCCGTAGACTTCGTGCAGCAGCTGCACCACAAGCAGTGACGAGAAATTGCGGGAGCAAGAGCGAGCCGCGGCAAGTGCCAGCACAATGGTGCTTTGGCGGCAAAAGCCTAAGCTGCTGGAAGCTTAGCAGCAGCTGCACCACAAGCACAGAAGCCACGAGGACCGAGTGCGCAATGTGGGGCCAGGCAAAGAAGCATGCGCGCCGGCAGCGATGCGGCCGCGGCGGCCGGCCGACTTTCTGGCGACACTCCACCACCGGCCGCGGCAGCTGCCGCGTGAGGCCTGAAGCAGCCCGAGCGACGGGCCTGTGCCGCGGCGGCAGGGATGCCTCGCCGGGCTAGAGGATGAAATGCTTTCTGCCGTGCGATGTGCCGCCCAGCTGCGTGGGATCTGGCAGGTTGACCAGTTGATAGCGGCGGAGTGGGCAATACCTGCACAGACCGCAGCCGGACGGGATGTCTTGATTTCGTTTTGAGGACTCCGAGGCATGCGACAACCAGCGAGCCGTGACCTGTTGCAACCGCAAGAGCGCATGTCACTGCCTGCACAGCTGACGGCGTCGATCGGCCGCTACAAATGCCGTGGGCTCATGAGGAGCAGGTTTGTTGATGCAAATCAGAAGCCGGAATGGATCCTGCAGCCACGAACCAATCACCACAAGAGTGGGCGAATCACCTGTCGGATGCACAAGCCTACTGCAGGAAACCAGCCTTCCTTTTCAGTCCCCAGGCTGCTCAGACAAAAGACACATGTCCAACCAATCGACGCTTGCCCACCAGTGGAAACAGACTCGACATCACACAGCCGTCCCCGTGTTTCGGCCCCCAGGCCGCTGCCACCCCCAGCATCCCGCTATGCAAGCCGACGGCCAAGCAAACTTCCGCCGCCGCCATTCCTCCATGTCATGCTGCTACTATGATCACCCCCCTCCCCCCCCTCTTCCACTGCCGGCGCGCAGCAGCCTCATTCCGCAGCAGGCCCGCCGCCCGCTGGCACTGCTCCTCCCTACTAGCCCGCGGTGCCCCCGCCTTCGCACGCTTCTGCGGCTGCTGCTGCTGCGCCGCGGTCGCATCCCCGGCGCCCTACGAGGCAACACCGGGCGCGGGCGAGTTCGCCGGGGCCGGCGAGGAACGCGAGCGGTCACCTGCTGTTGCCGCCGCCTGTATGTGGCGCAGAGAACGGAGCGACGTCATGCGCGGCCGTGCCTGGAGGCGACTTCTGGCTTTGGCTTGCATGTATTGGTGCAGTGGGTGATACAGCCGGCGGCGTTGTACAAGTAGGCAGCAATCGGGGATCTGCAGGTTTGTGAAGAGCGGGAATGATGAAAGAGCGACAGCTCGACATGCAGGCCGACAGTTGGGCAGTATCACAGTAGAGTAGCTACCTGCATCTCCGCCAGCACTGCTACGGCGCCGCTGTCGCCGCTCTGTTGCCTGCCTGGCTCCTGGCCCTGCAGGAAACAACATCAGTCGTTGGTCTCCAGCTGGGCACAATGGTGCTGCTGATTCCCCCAACGAGTTGCCTGGGAAGGTGAAGGAGGGGGGCGAAGCGGAAGTAACGACGAAGGTAATCTCGATGACTAGTCGAGTGTTGATGTACGACTTTTGAACTTAATTATATTGATCATCAACCAGCTTCCGGCCGATTCGGCTGATTAGCTTTCTCCGCGCCGCCACTGGTCGATTGAATGAGATATGTACAATGCAGTGGACGGACTGACGGCCAAAATCTTGCAGAACTACTGCAGACGAATGGCAGCTGCAATGAGTATAGCCAGGCGCAGCAGCCAAAGAGGTTTCTCGCACCTTTGGACCCAGGCTCCCTGCGCCCGGCCGCCCCCCTGCCGGCGTGCCCGGCCCATTGCGCGGCTCGTGCGGCGAGAATGCGCTGCCGGCGCCCGGGCGGCCAAAGGTGCTGCCGCCGCCGCCGTCGACGTCACCCTGCCGCAGGCGCGGCAGCCCCCCGCCGCCGCTGTTCCCAGAAGCGTCCGTGCCCTGCGGCCGCAGCGGCTGCCAGCCGTCGGCAGAGGATTTTGGTCGCTGGAAGCCGGCGCCGCCGGTGGCGGAGCCCTGCAGCGGCCCCGAGCCAACGCGCAGCAGCTGCCCGGCGGGGCCCGGCACGGCGGCCGCCGCCGGCGCTGCTGTGTAGCCGCCCAAAACCGGCTGTGCGCCCAGCATGCCGCCGGGAAAGTCGCCTCCGCCGGCGCCGAAGCGCAGCTGCTGGTAGGACCCCATCTGGCCCAGTGCCGCAGCGGTGCCGGGCGCCAGCAGCGCCGACGCCGGCATGCCGGCGGCCGCCACCAGTGTACCGGGCGAGAGGGTCGTCCGCGTCGCCGCCGCCGCCGCCGCGGTGTTGAGGGAGTTTGGCCCGCCGCCGGCGCCGGCCCACTGCGACGACGGCAGCGACAGCTCGGCGAAACCCGAGTTCTGCGCGTGCGCGAAGCCGCTGCCGCCGCCGCCTGGCTGCTGCTGCCCCGACTGCTGCTGCCCGGACTGCTGCTGCTGCCCCTGGCCCTGCTGCTGTTGTTGCTGCTGCTGCTGCCCCTGCGCTGCGTGCTCCACGGCGGCGGCCTCGGCGAGGGAGGTCGGCGGCCCGCCGCCCTGCCCGCTAGACAGCATCGCCAGCATGCGCTGCTGAATGGATCCATTCCTGCAGTGAAGGTCCCAGAACAGGCTCTTTGGCGCGTGTTTCCCGACCAGACTATTCCAGAGGATGCAGATGCCCTCAAAGTCGATGTGCGCGGACAGCACTGTATGCGGAAGCCTGAAGACTGCTCTCCAGCGAGGTCTGCAATCCTCTCTTGGTGCTGTCATGCGCTGATGTCGCACTCGCCAGCAGGAGCAAGCAGCACAGGAGAACGCACGCTCAGGGTGCACACTCACTTTTCGAGCTCGGCGTTGCGGGCGTGGCTGTCCCACAGCCGCGCCTTGAGCTGGTTGAGCTCCGCCTGCGCCTGCGCCAGCTGCTGGCTCTGGTGCTCCGCCGCCGCCAGCGCCGCGCGCGACTGCCACGCCACCTGCGTGCCCGTGATAAAAGGAGGGATCAATTAGCAGTTCGACAGCCCTGCTGTGTTGAGATGCAGAGCCAGGTGCTGGCTGTGGTGCTGCCACCGCCAGCGCCGCGCGGGACTGCCACGCCGCCTGCACGCGTGAAGAGGAAAAGGTCAGCGCCTTGTGTCCCTGCTTCCTACCGTATGTAGCCTCAGCTGCTTCGGCTGTGGGCGGACTGCTAGGCTGCACACTGCACTGTCTCTACACTGTACCTTCTGTGCTCCGATACAGACCGGGACACACTCAGCGAGAACCAACCCCCAAACACTTCCAAGGTAGCATGCGCCTGCAGGTCTGACGTGCCGTCGCCGGCCGCCGGCCACGCCGCAATTCATACTGAAACAATTCCAAGCAAGGTGAGACACTTGAAAGCAACCGTCACACCTGCAGTTCCGACGTGCTGCCGTCGCCGGTAACGCCGCGGTCGCGCGGCAGGTGCGTCTCCAGGTACTTGCGCACGCGCCCGGACGCGATGGAGCGCACTATCGTGGACAGCGTTGCGGGCTGCGTGTCGCCCAGCAGCGGCCCTAACAGCGCGCACTCGACCACCAGCTGCGCCTCATCTTCTTTGCGCGCTAATCGCCCTGAGAAGCGGCCCTGTGGGGACCATGTTGGTTGCACTGTCATTTTTTGTTGTTGTTATACCCCTGATGTCATGAATGCACCATGAAGTGCGCATCATCCTCCTCTTGTGCCAGCCGCCTTCGGGGCCGTAACCAGAGGACATCCACACCAGGCCTGCACGCGGGATCAGATGTAAGGGCGTGGGCTGCAGGTTCGGCTACTATGATTGTTGACAAGGACAAGGACAAGCAGGTTACTCACCGCGAGCGTGTTGCGCTGCCGCTTGCGAGACTCCTGCACGCCGCCGCCCTGGCCAGCCTGGCCGCCTCCATCTCCCTGCATGCCGCCCCCGGCCGCTGTCACATGCGCGTCACCCCAATGGCACCTGCATGTTGGAAATCGCCATTCAAGGTTCGTCCGCTACTCGCAATCGAAGTATACACAGTTGTACTCGCCGTGTGCGGCTGGCGCGCTGCTGCCGCCTTATGGAACATGGCGGGGGATGGATGGGCCACAGTTGATGGCTTTGCCGAAAAGGTCAGGGCGTTGATGATCCATGTCTATACCAGGCTGTCAGGCAGGCGATAGGTGGTCTGCATCGCAAAGGAGGACGGCCAAACCCCTTCCTGCCAGCTGCCATCAGTCGAAGGTTGAGGGGGTCCAGAGTGCAGCCAGCTGACCTGTCGGCTGCCTGAAACTGGCCAGATCGTTGATAAAGTCAGATTGAGGGTAAGGCGACTGCGCAAAGCCTGCCATCGCGACGTTCTCTTCTTCTACCTTTGTAGCCAGACGTTCAGACACTCGGCCTTCAGATCGATCGCATGCTCGAACAGGGCGATGGGTCACACCATGCGCCCGTCAGACCGACTGCCATTGCTGACTAGCCCAGATCCCCCTGGGGCGTCGAGATCAGGAGCAGACCGGCGTGCGTTCTCGGGCTGTCAGACAGTCTCACAGGAGCTGTACACTGGGCGTGCACCTCCCTTGGTTGACAGGTTCCGCAGCTGAAATCGTGATGTATCAAGCTGGCGGCCATCCGGTAGCGATTCAGGCGCCAACGCGACAGCATTTCGCGCGGCATGGCCGCCGGGCAGCGGGCCTAGTCTCCGCCACAGGCTGATCATCAGCTCAGGCCCCGCCCTAAGGCCACTCATGTGCAGGCTGTGCGTCAACGGCCAGAGCACAAATGTTCATATGGCTTTGTGAAAGCCTTGGAGCTCCTGCTCTTTGTCGTTATTGTCGGCGTGAGAGCTCGTTTTAAAGTTCGCCTTGCTCACTTGCTCACCTTGTCGTGTGTGACGCCCAGCCCCCCTTCTCTCCCTAGAAGCATCCGCTCCGGCGCCCGCCCTCCCACGTCGTCCCGTTTCCTGCTCCTACTGCTTGACTGAAAGCGAAACACGGCGCTCTGCAATTTTTGTCGGGAGTCAGACAAGGGAAGGATCGGGAACAGCATAAAGCAACCGTTGCATCGACCCCTTATCCAAAGGCCCGCCCTGCAGTGAACGCTCTCCAGTCTGCCGATTTTACTTCATACTTGGTACTTCGCACCTTTTCTTGGCAATCCGATTGTTAGTTTATCTATGCTTCTCCACACAGCTGCAGCGCAGGAGGCGAGCAGGACTGTGTAATCTTGATCTCGGCGGTGCAGCTTTCCGGGTCTTGCAAGAACGCGTGACTTCAATCGTTCGTTCATCAGCATGTCAGGAGCCGCAGAGCCGGTCGTGACTCCCCAGCTTGAAGGTTTGCCGGAGCCACTTTGCATGTGACCGGGTGCCGTCGCGGTGTCACATCACGTGTCCCCATTGTAAAAACTCGCGCGATATGTCCATTGCAGAGCTGCTGCAGGAGGTACCGCCCTGGTGCAAGTGGCTGCGGCTGATATGGTGCGACACCGGCGGCGTGCGCAGATGCAGGTGCGCCGCCAGCCTGGCGTCGATGCATGCATGTATCATTGGATGCAGGCTGCTGAGCTGATGGGCATTACCACGGTAGCAACTACACGAGTGAAATCATCTGCACATGAATACAGAAGTGGACGAATGGTCGATGCATGACACCCGGACAACTCCGTGCAGGATCATTCCGGCGGCGCGGATTCGGGACGCCGCGGTGCGCGGCGTCGGCCTGACGCAGGCCTGCATGGGCATGGCGGCGCACGTGGACAGCCCGGCGCCCGACTCGGGGCTCACGCCGGTGGGCGAAACGCGCATCGTGCCGGACCTGGCCACCCTGCGGCAGGTGCCCTGGAAGGAGAGCCACTATATGGCGCAGGTCGACATGTGCACCTTTGCAGGTAGCTTGTCGCACCCAATATGAAGGGACCCACTGTGAAAGGTCCCACTGAAACGGGTGATCCAGATGCACTTTCGCCGCATTGCGCTGGTGTCCTCGCAGGCTGGGCTGCATCGCCGATGCATTATGTGGCAGACGCCGTGCCGATTGCTTACCAACCTGAGCATCAGCAGCCGCATCAGCGGCAGCATATTGAAAACTTGCTGCTTGGAGGAGGAGTGCTGGCTGCCCGCAATGCCCGCTGCACATTTCATGGTAATCAAACCCGGAAGACAAAGGTCACATCTCTTGGAGACAACGGTCATCCCAGAGTTGCAGGAGAGCCGTGGGATTACTGCCCCCGCAATGCGCTGCGGAGGGCGCTCGCAGCGCTCGAGTCCGAGTATGGCGTCACCATGCAGGTGCAGCACTTGCATGCGCGTGCAATCCTGATCCTCACCAGGGAGCAAGCCCTCCACTGCCAGCTTACAGCCAGCGTTTCCACTATGAAGCCCGAATTTCAATCGACTCAAAGCTAGAATGTCCAGATGTATTGCACAAGTGTGGTGTGGTGGCGTGTGCACCGTCATGTTGTTGCCGGTGTCGATGATGACATGCACGGCATGCCCGCTGCTGCCCTGACCCGCCGTGTGCCTGTGTCTGCAGGTGGGATGCGAGATTGAGTTTTACCTGTTGCAAAAGGCGCCCGACAGGGCGAAAGGGGAGGCCCTCCAGCCGCTTGACGAGTCGAACTACTGCCAGTCCAGCGCCATTGATGCCGCGGCCGACGGTGCGGCCTCTGATACAACGCCGCCCGCACTTTCATCCGCTGCATGCATCTGAAGGGGACATCCCCAGCGCTGTGGCGCTGGTGTCAAGACTGCTCCTGGCGGGGTGGCGGCGCCATCGCAGCAGCGCAGTGTCTGTTGGCCAGCCACAGCACCGAAAGTATCTCTCCAGGCTTCAGCCCGGATGGAGTTAGATTGATGTTGAGTTTACAGACGAGGTTCGCATCAGTACCCGCTGACTAATCACTGGTACAGACGTGACTGCCAAGCTGCAAGATCAAGCAGCCCTTGTTGACCTGGCGCAGACATGGAGGCCGTCATTGGCGCAGTGCAGCGGCTGTCCGGCGCGTTTGTCGAGCAGTGGCACGTGCAGGGCGGCAGCGCCCAGGACCAATGAAATGCTTCCTGAGCCGAATGTACTCTGACATTAAAGGTCTCCAATCTGACTTTCTTGGCCTGATGCAGACCTGGAGTCCATCATTGGGGCAGTGCAGCAGCCGATCGGCACTGGTGTGGAGCAGTGGCACGTAGAGGGTGGCGGCAGCTAGAAGGAACGGAGAATGCATCTCTCTTCAGCCAAATCTACCCTCTGACGTCTGAAGTCTCTTGTTGACTGCACAGACATGGAGGCCATCATCGATGCGGTGCAGCGGCTGTCCAGCGCGGTCGTTGAGCAGTGGCACGCGGAGGGCGGCGGCGGGCAATACGAGCTCGCAACGACGCATGCGGACGCCTTCAAGGTCAATTCCAAGTATCTGTATGTATTCTACGTCTGAGTGTTTTATTCGTGCAGCTTTGCCTGTGTAGGCTTTGCTGCATTCCCTTTCAGCTTTGTTTGCCTGCCGAGTGTCGCTGCAGCTGAAGCCTTACCGCAGCCCAGCAGGCCTGTTCCGAGCATGATGCAACTACTATCCTGCCTTCTTCTTCCAAGGCGGCGGACGCGCTGCTGCTGACACGCGAGGCAATAGTTGACACGGCGCAGCGGACAGGGCGGCCCGCAACGCTGCTGCCAAAACCCTTCGCAGACCGTTCGGCGTCAGGCTCGCACGTGCACTTCAGCGTGTGCAAGGTGCGCATGCTTGGTGTCGCGAGCACAGTTGATGTATGCACCACAACCCTGGGATTGGAATAGGTGCAGGTGCATATGCATATGCTTGTGCCATCAGTGTTGCCCATTGCAACGTGCACGCATGAGCAAAGGTGCCCAAAGGAGGAGCTGATGTTTGAGGTTGCATGCAACACAAACGCAATTTGATTCCAGGGCACCGCTGAAAGCCGTCGCTGCACGGCTGGATGAAGGGTCGCATGTTGTTGGCATGCTCGATGGGGAGCACCTGAAAGCTCTGACATGCAAGGCTGCTGTTGAGGTTGCATGCCGGACCGCCAGAACCTGTTCTCGGGCGGCGCCGTTGAGGCGCACTCAACTGGACAGGCAGTTCTTGCAGGCTCAGTGCGATGCCACGAGCGGACTCGCCGTTTTGGTTGCATGCAGGACGGCCAGAATCTCTTCTTGGGCGGCACCAGTGAGGCACGCGGACTGGCGGAGGGGATCTAGCACTTCTCACGCAGCAGCACAGCCCACATGTTGAGCAAGCGTGCCGTTTGCGTTGACCGCAGGACGGCCAGAATCTGTTGTCGGGCGGCGCAGCGGAGGCGCACGGGCTGGCCGAGGCGGGCGAACACTTTCTGTCGGGCGTGCTGGGCCACTTGCCGGGCATTTTGGCGTTCCTGGCGGCCAGCCCAAACAGCTACCGCCGCCTATCGCCCAGCACCTGGACCGGTGCTTACCAGGCGGGTTCTCACTCAGATGCGACTCCTAGCTTTCTCGCGTGAACTTTGGAAGCAAATCGTGCATTACATTGCACCGGTTCTCATCCAGGACGGGGATTTCTCGGCTTAAACCTGCTGCATGTCTCGGTGTTCTGACAGCTCCTGAGCGGCAATTGGCCTCAGTTTTCGAGGAACGGCACCTGTACAGTTCTGCTCATCGGGTGTCAATAAGCCGGTAACGAGGGGTACACAAGTTGAAGTCAGAAAATGCACATATGTGCAATAACATCGAGTCGTCTGTTGGCACAGGCATGGGGCGTGAACAACCGGGAAGCGGCGCTGCGTCTGATACAGGAAGACGGCGACCGCGCCAACTGCGAGCTCAAGGCAGTAATTGTTTTCTTGATCCAATACAATGGTTCCTGCAACGAGCTGTCATGCCTGCGGCACTGTCAGTTGGCTGCAATACCCAGTTTTGTCGCTTGTGGACACCGTTCATCACCCTGCGCTGCAGATGCATGTACATGCAATTCTGTCAGCACATCTAGCATGATGCCGCCCGCTCACCACCGAGTTGCATGCGTCTCTGGGCGCAGACCATGGACGCGACGGCAAATCCGCACCTGGCGCTCGCGGCGATCGCGATGGCGGGGCTGCTGGGCCTGCGGCGAGGCGGCAGGCTGCCGCATCCGGTGCAGGTGAGCGATATTTGTCCAGGGTCAAGTAGGGTTTCCAAGTTCGGAAGCAGGCTTGCTGGGCCTGCGGCGAGGCGGCAAGCTGCTGCAGCTGGTGCAGGTGAGCGAATGGGGTGGTCTCTTTGTGAGCTCGAATGTGTAGAAGTAGACATGTTCGAGCAGCGTGGCGCAGAGGGATTCTGCGGCATTGACGTTGGCGGCTGCTCCTGTTGGCGATCGGCAGCGTTCTGTCGAGCATCGCGCTGCTGACCACCATGCCTTTTCTAATGCTCAGGTAGATGCAGCCGTGCTGATGCGGGAGGATCGTGCTGCAGACCAGCCGCGCCGATTCTGATGAAGATATTTACGCACAGGTGGACGCAGCCATGCTGACGCGGGAGGAGCGGCAGCGGGAAGGCATCCGGATGCTGCCGGGCAGCCTCACTGCTGCGCTGGATACCATGGCCATTGACAAAGGTGCGGGCACAGTCATCCCGGTGCATGGGCATTGGTTGTGTGCGGCAAAATGCATGAGTTGCCCCAGCAACCCTCGTCTTCGTGGGGGAACGAGGGCCCCATCGGAGAACACCCTCCAATGATCTGCATGTACCTCCGGCGCCCATGTATCTGGCAGAGAGCTCGGGCTAGTGAGCTGGGGCTGCATCATTCTCAGGCATTATGACGCCGCGTAATGCAGCGACACGTTCAGATGATCGCCTGCCAAGCCAAAGATGGGTTGTGAGCACGAAGCCAGAACCTGTTCTTCCTTTCCCCTGCAGATCTCGTGATGGGGCTGAAGTCGACGATTGGGGCGCCGCTGCTGGCGGCCTACGTGGCCGTCAAGAGGTCAGAGGCAGCGCGCTTCAAGGACGCATCGCATGCTGAGGAGCAGGAAGTATTGTGGCATCGCTATTGATATGCACAAAACTGCACGAACTGCTGGTGATTTTGTTAAACTCGCCCTATGCCGAGTCGAGTAAGCTTATGGGTAGTCAGGGTTTATCGTGCAAGGTGCCGTAGCTGCCGGGGGTGTGAGCAAGTCCAAAAGGTCATGCCGTGCAGTTCTCGCTGCAACAATTCTCCGTGGTTGGTGCGGGAAACCCTTCTCAATAACAACACAGCACGCCTGGCTCACGTTGCGGTACGCCCCGGCCGCGCCACCTGTACTTGGTGAGTGCAGGTATGGTGTACCCTCTGCACCACCGGGCGGAGACACGAATTGTTGACTCACCTCAGCGTGAGGTTACACTTACAAAAGTGGAGCGAGCGAGAGGGGCAGCCAGTGTGATCTTTGCCTGCTTCTCAGCTTGAACACCTTTGCGTCCGACGGACTCCGGCCAGCCAAGCAGGAGCTGCCCGCGCAACGCCGCTTACGAGGTCGCACGAAACACCTGCGTAAGTGACCTTCTTCGGAACAATCACGATCCCGCTGCAGCAAAGCCGCTACAGCTATAGCAGCCTGGCTCGCTAGTGGAGGCGCACTGCGGCTCTTGTCTGGCGACAGTGAATAGTCGCTACTTCGCTTTTGTGCTGTTCTAGCCCAGCTCGAAGCGACCGCAACCTCGAAGTCTTCTTGCTTGCTGGCTGCAAAGCTGCTGGCTTCTGGAACGCTGGCTGTGCTGCCGTGCCAGGCAGGTCGGCAACCTTGTCGTCCTGGCTGTAGTGTACGGAACCGTCGTGCGGACCACTGGGCGGGACCTGCGTTTTGGTGGTGCCACGCTCGGGCGCAGAAGTGTCGGCAGCGCCGTATGTGCTGCACAATGCTGCATCTGTGAGCCAATGCGGCTTGCCGTGGCCCTGTAGCGTCGCCGCCAGGCAGCATCTTAGCAGTCTTGGTCAATGCACAGGTGGTTGAGCTAGAATGCGCAGAGTCGACCATCCCCGAGCTTGCACAGACCTTGGATCCATCAGCTCTTGTCGCTCGTGCCCGCCCTTGCAGGTGCACGGAAACGGTCTGCTGTCGTCATCGGCGCTGGATGACTCAGGGTTCTCAGCCCTGGGATCCGGTGAGCAGAGCAGCGGCCTTCGTCAATTTGCACTGTGTGCGGGATATGAATCGTGTTTCTGCACATTCGAGCGGCGAGCCTGACACTGACAGTCACTGTCGGACGTTGATGCCTGTCATCTCTTGATACCGCTCGGACTCCAATCGTTGGCTGCAATCGGTGTGCCCGTTGGGAAGCAGCTCTGATTTTGGGCCGTTTTCTGCTTTTGGGCCCTTTACGCCCGCCTTGGCGATCGGCGCCAAAGCTCCTGCACCTGCTGGCAGGACAGCTGCACCCCTGTGCCAGGTGTCAACTTATGCCAGATCAGAACTCATGCCAGATCAGAGCCACGAATGCTTCCTGTTGTGTCGTGCAGGCAGGCGAGCGAGGCGAACGAAGCGAACGAAGCTTCGCGTGGAACAACGGCGCCGGCATGGACACACATCTGGGCAAGCCACGGCAGGGCGGCGGGCGCCGCCGCGAGGACAAGCGGCCACCGACAATTCATGACCCAGACAGCCGCAAGAAGTGCGGGCACTGCCAGGTGAGCTGCCATGGTGCAACAGTGTCCGCCTGCGCTGCCGCACCCCCCTGGCTGACCATCGCGTCACGACTGTGAGCTAGGCGGCGCATGTTGATTAAGTTCCGCAGTTAGCCAGACACCTGACTGCATCAACATGTCGTACTGCAGGAGATGAAGCAGTGCATCGAGTTCTCGGCGGACGTCTCCCGCGGCGATGGCCTCCGAGGCTGGTGCAAGGTGCGCCTCTTCTAGCTTTTCGAGCAGGACGAGCGATTGCCTGAACTTTCGCGTTGCTACAGCCTGCCTGTACGACTGATGGATCTGGAGCTCCACACTGGAAGCTTCAAACCATCGACACTTGCTGCAGGTGTGTGAGGCAGAGGCGCGCAGCAACAGGTACAAGAAGCGCAAGGCGGTAGCCCAGGAGTCCTCTGCTGCCCGCCGCAGGTGTGGATCTGCTCGTCGCACAGCATGCGTGTCGCATGCGTGTTTCGCTTGGAATTTTACTGTTGCCATGTCCCTGGATATGCTAAGCAATGGCATTTCGCAAGTCAGCCATGGTCTTCACATGAAACCTACCATGCCGCAGGCTGGAGCAGCCGCTGGGGGGGCTGCCGGCGTATCGCCGCAGCCCGCCCGCCGGCGAGCGGCCGATGCCGCTGCAGCACCTGCAGGCGCACCAGCAGCCGCACTTTGACATGGGCAAACAGCAACAGCAGCAGCAGCAGCAGCGGGCGACGCTGGACGTGGCCTTCCTGCAGGAGCAGATGGCGGCGTGGCAGGCGCAGCGCGCCGCAGCCGAGACAGCGGCGGCTTCCGCTGCCGACCAGGCCGCCCCCTTGCGCTCAGCCTTCCACCCGGTGGCAAACCGGCCGCTGTCGGCCGGCGGCGGCGCTGGCGGCCTACTGGCAAGCATCAGCGCCGCCGCCGCCGCCGCTGGCGGGCTGCCGCACCTGGGCCTGCCGCACGGCGGCGCGCTCGCGGCATACCTGGCGGCCGAGGCGGCGGCGCGCGGGCAGCAGCTGTCGATGCCGCCGGTCGGCCTGCTGCCGGGCGATGCGGGCGGCGGCGCAGTCAATGGCTTCCTGGCGCCGCATGTGCAGGCCGCTATGGAGGCTGCAACGCAGCCGGTGTCACCCGCGTCATCCGACAGCGAGCTGTCCGCCGGGGAGATCCTGACCGGCATGAAGCATGCGAACGATGGCGGCGGCCGAGCGGGCGCAGTGCCGCGCCGGCGCCAGGCCTCGCCGCCGGCGGCAGGCGAGCCGCTGTGGCGCACTTCCACGCACTCGGAGAGCTCGGCGGGCGGTGCAGCACCGGCGCCGGCGCCCGGGCGGCGGCACCCGGCAGCGGTCGCGGCGGCTGCGGCGGTGTGGCCTGCCGAGAGCGCGCCGCTGCCGCCGGCGGATCAGCCGCATATCCCGCGCCGCAGCCGCACGCGGGCGCCGCCGCCGCCGCCCCCGGCAGCCCCGCCGCAGTCGCAATTCGTGCCGTTTGCGCCGTCGCCGCCGGGCGCCGGCGGCGACGTTAGGCAGTGGAGCGCGCAGCTGCTGGCGCTGATGCTGACTGTGCGGGCGACCGCCGGAGCACAGCAGGGTACAGCGCCGTGAGGAGAGGTAACAGGATCTCACGAGGCGACGTGGAACGAGGCCATTCACTTTGTTGGCGTCAGCTGCGGCCGTCAGTGCGGTCGCCGCAGCGGGCGTCCACACAGTCAATGACAGTCGTTGACAGCTGACGATACAAAGCCATTATAACAGAGAAAATTGCAGGCGGTTTGTATGCTGTTGCCCATTCAACACCTAGTTGTATAGTCTCAACTATCAACGGGCTGGCCTGCAAGGCGGCTGCGTCTGGGTGGTTTCGCAGCGATCGCCATGGTGAGCTCAGTTCCTTGGCTTTCAAGTTCGTGTGGTTGTGGGGTCGATAACAAGCCCACATTGATGAGGAAAGAGATATGAAAAGATTGCCATGGGCTGCGCTCATTACGACCCTTAAACTGTTCAGTGCTGCGTCAGCAATCTGGCTCGAGAAGTGTTTTGCAGTGGCCATGCCAACGGAGAAAGCAAAGTGGCGGCCTTTAACATGCTCTATAATCCCAAGTGTGCCGTACTGGGAGTGTACACAATCTGAAACATGCCCAGTTGTCAAGCTGGCAACCGCTTAGTACGCATTAGTACGTGAGCTGTCGCTCCCTCAGGGAGCCTGGCTCCCCTGATGCCATGCATTGTCCATCATGAGTTGGGCTCTTGTACCTATTAGCGTTCAGTACACGAACTGCCCTGCCGCTGGCGGTACCTTGGTTGGAACGTCATTACACATCGAGGTATTCGCCAATCAGGCGCGCTGGCGCTGCAATCTTGGAGCGCCGAGGGTGTGCCTGTCTTGATGGATATGGTGCTTGTGGGAGATAGTGTTTGGCTCTGATGGGCAAAGATGGATCAAGCCTGATGAGATTCATCTCCACAACATGCATGCATGCATCGTCCCCACATGGACCTCACAATACTGCATCATCTGGCGGCGGCGGCGCCTACAGTGCCCCTACCCCGCGAGGTGGTGCACAGGCTTATCGCATGGGTACTACCTGCAGCGGCATGGGTACTGCCTGCAGCGTCTCACTTTGCGGCATGTCTGTGCTCTACATCTTTGCAACATTTGGCCAGCTGGTGCAGGTCCTTCCGGTGATGACTAATCAGTGGAGGCGACGCACAAATGGCAGTCCGTCTAATGCTGCAAGCTCACACTATTGAATACAGCCCGTTACATATAACAAGACTGTGCAGTGAGTTGCACGTCACGAAGAAGGCAGCGAGCTTAACCTCAGTCAGGAACAGCCAAAACGGAAGGGCACGCATCGCGCAACCAACATGGACAACAGCAGCTGGGCTGCTCCTTCCCCTCACCCAGCCGAGGATGTCGGTGCATGGCGTCCACTCGCAGCAGCTGTGAGTAGATTGCACCTTCTGGCCAGCATCAATCACGGTTGTTTGCACGAACTTCAGCACTGACGATCAGCCACGATCGCGATTGGGGCTCGTGTGACAGTTACTTGGTGTACGAATTGTTTGCCCTTGAATCTGCTGCCGAAAACACCACCCGTATACCTGCATTTCAAATGTTCAGCTGGGAAAGACCGCCGACCTTAGAGCCTGTCAGTGCCGACTCGTGTCACCCGTCGCCTCGCTGTGCTGCTGAGCCCTCTCTTGCTGCTCAGCACAAAGTGTTTGCAACCGCTTCGCTGCACCGCAACATGCATGCGCGCGCGCGCGTGCGGCATACCGCGCATGTTCTGGAGTTCGCATGCATAGCCAAGCTGACTGCATGCGTTGTGCTGGCCTGCAGGCTGCTGCGGTCGCGGTGCCGGTCGTCAGCGGCTACCTGACACAGTGCCTGGCCGCCGGCAGGTGCGAGCCTGGACCTATGAGCTTGCCGCTGCGGATTGCCACCATGCAGCAGCATGCAGCATCGTACAAGTTTCACACGTGAGCTGGACAGCCGCTAAGCATGCTGCTGCCCCGCGGGCGCTGCTGCCTCAGCCACTGCACTCGGTTGCAGTGAAATCGGCGGCATCGACGTTGGACTTGCAGCGATGGTTTTCCTCCAGATCAACCTCGGAGCATCAGAGTCTTGCCTGTAACATTTTGAGGCCCTCTGCAGGGTCGCGGACACAGGCGCAAATGTCGGGCAGCCGACCGTGCGGCTCGCCTGCGGCCCCGGCATTGCGTGGCAGACCTTCCTCGCCGCCATCGGCGCCGGCAGCTGGCTCCTGTGGCGGCAGCCGGTCGCCCTGCCGGCCGGCTTCCCCGCTGTGTTTGGCGGCAGCAGAGGCGGCGGTTCTGCTGGCCGTAGCTGGGGCTTCGGCGGCGGCTGGGGTTCCGGCTTTCTTGCCGGCCGGGGCGGCGCCGGCAGCTTGGGCTTCGGCAGGTCGTGGGCGGCGGACTCGGCGGCCGCCTGGCGGCACGCCGTCTTCGGCGGCGTCTTCAGCCGCGCGCTCGCGCGCTGGGCGGGCGGCCTGCTGTCGCTGGCGGCGCTGTGGCTGCTGCTGTGCCGCAGCGCCAGCCTGCGCCTGTTTGCCGCGACCGCAGGTGAGGCGCAAATGCATGTCCTGCATTGATCGCGGCCACAGGATGCTTGCATGAACTTTGTGAGCTTGTGTCATCCAACATGATCACGACAGCCTGCCCGCCTTCCTGGGGCTCACATCGAGCATACTTGTGTCCTGACATACACACACACCCACCAACATGGTGCTCTACAGTGCTGCAGCCCTGCCGCAATCCTCTGTTGTGCCTGCACTGCTCAGGCGTCCTGGCTGGCATCGAGGCGGTGCACCTTAGGTGGAGCGGCGTGGCCGCCAGCTCAGCAGCGGCACCGTGCTCAACGCTATCGTCGGTCGCGTGCGTCCTGCTCGCTGCTTCCGGCCTGGCATTCTGGGTGGGGCACTTGCTTCTTGGACCTTGATCTGTGGCCTGATTATGCTGACTGCCATGGCTATATTTCACGCCGATGATCAGGGCCTGCATGCTCCTGTACTCGAAACACTGATGCACATTGCTGCCTGTCCAGCAGTCGCAACAAGCCTGCAAGCTACAAGTGGCAGGGTGTTCTTTGCCAGGCCGGCAGCTGCTGGTGTGAGTGCTGACCCAGATGGCCATACCTGCCGCAGGTGGCGACCCCGAAGCAGCAGGTCGAGCGGGTGTACACAGGCCGCAAGGCGTCGCCACCAAAGCCGCGGCTTGAGTGCACCATCACTCCCGGCGCCCAGGCCCTGAAGGCATGCGCTTGAGGATCGGTGCAGATGCGCTCAAATTAACACAATCTTCGTTTATGCAGATATCAGTACCGCTGCCATGCGCCCTGGGTGCCTGTGCATGGTGCAAGCGCGCTGCTGAAGCGTGCCATGTTGTTAATGGGCCATCATGTGGGCCTCACGATTCGCCCGTCTGCTGGCGCATTTGACAACGCTTTCGAGGACGGTCCCCTCACCGGCGCTGCTTTCTCTGCGCAGACCCTCAGCCAGTGCCTGTCGTCGCCGCGGCTGGTGACGACATCCATTTTCCGCGGCGGCAGCGACGATGTAGCGGGACATGAGACGCTGAAGGACCCCAAAGACGTGGGCCACTTCATCGTGCAGCCCACCGGCACCTTCTCGCAGCCGATGCGCAGGTGGGCCGACAGCCTGACGCCATGCCTGGTACACCCTACTGCAACTTTGCCATGTGGGGGCCTGGTGATCGTCGCCAGGTCCGGTTGCCATTCCTGGTCGTACCCATCTCTGCAGTCATGAGCCTGTCAAGTTGCACTTGTACCAGCGGGTGCATGCCTCTGTACTGCTGCAGCTTTGTACGACCCAGACAAGTCGTGCAGTGGTGCAGCTGTTCCAGCACTTGCACAAGCCCTGCATGTCTCCGACATTCCACCGAATGCAATCCCATTGGACGTCGTATGTGCACGCACAGCCCGCTGGGCAACATGCCGGCGCGCGTATCGGGGCTGCTGCTGGGGCAGGCCTCCGCACCGGCACGACCGTCGCAGCACCAAACAGTTTGGAACTTAACATCATTTTTCAGCTCGAACCGACGTTAACATAAAACCTTTATCCTTAAGTCCTCCTTTTGCATGCAGCCCGCTGGGCAACATGCTGGCGCGCGTCTCGGGGCTGCTCATGGGGCAAGCGACCACGCCGGCGCCGCCGCCGGTGCCGCCTAAACCCTGGCTGGCCGACGAGCACCGCTCCATCGACGACCACTACTACAGCGAGCCGGGCCCGCTGGGCCTCAAGGCGCGCTGCTGCTTTCTTCTGCATTATGTTGCACCTGCTGCAATTTTTCCGAAACGCCTCCAGCAGGATGGAGCTTGAAAATTCATGCTGTTGTAAGCTGGCTAGGGTGTCTCAAGGTGGTGTAGAAGTGTTTCCCTGACTGCTGCCTAAAGTGAAGGCAAGGGGCTTTGAACAACTTAGCATGATCCACGGGCTGTGCCAGCAAAGTGGAAATGACCGTCCGTCGCCCCAACTGCCTGTTGGACGAAAAGCAGGTGGAGGCGGAGGGCATGCAAACAATGCGTTGCCTGCTGCATGTGACTGTGCAGTTACAACCTGACGCGGTGAGCGCTGTTTGGTTGCCAGGTCCGAGGCCCTAACTACCTGACGGACAAGAAGAAGGTGGAGGCAGAGGGCGTGCAAATGGAGCTGCTGGCGGTGGATCTAGTGGACGTTGCGCCCACCTTCCACATCGCACAGCACCTGCCGGCGGTGCTGCACTCGACCGCCCCCTTCATGTTCGTCATGCAGGCAGGTCCCTCTCGGTTCAAGAGAAACTCAAACAGGGTGATAAATCCTCATCCCAGCAGCCCCCTTCCAGAGTGCGAGCCACATGCCCCGTCGTCTGCCACGCCAGCGGCACCATCACTAGGGCGCTGGGCCACAGACACCTTAAGACTTCATAATAGTTGTAGAACGGCTGTTTTGATACAACAGGTCATGATGCCGTGCAACTCTGACCACCACATGGCTGGGGTACAACCTGAGGCACATGCAGCCTCACAATCACACTCACATACTGTCCAAACCGCAGGTCATGGTGCCGGGCAATCCGAAGCTGAGCCTGACCACCACGTGGGCGCTGAGCTACGACCCGCTGGGCGACTGGGCGCCGGACACGCCCTTCGTGCGCGCGCTGCAGCTGTTCCTGCGCGGCGATGACGCCGAGCGCGGCAACATCTTCAAGCTCATCCCGCGGTGCGCATTCCCATCGCTTCATGCCTGCTTCGTCCCTGCGATTCATCTCCAAGGCATCGGCCTCGGAAGTAGACCCGATGGCCTGCGCGCTTTTAAGCTTTCCATGGCGCTCCCGCTGCGCGGCGACGATTCTGAGCGCAGCAACTGTTGCAAGCTGGTCTCCAGGCGGCTGGCTCAGCTGAGCTCACGAAACGATTCTGGAAGGCTTGTGTGCTTGACACATCTGCGACTCTTGTTGTGCATCCACTGCAGCGCCCCCGCGCCCGTTCTGCTGAACGCTGCTGCTCCCTGGATGCGAAACATAAGCCTGTACGTGTGCGCCTCATGCAGGGTGGAGAAGGGCAGCTGGATCGTGAAGCAGGCGGTTGGGCAGAACACGCCGGTGCTGCTGGGCAAGAAGCTCACCACTAAGTACTTCCGTGGCCCCAACTACGTGGAGGTGCACTGCTGTGCCAAGCCTGTTATCTGCACACTTATGGGATATGTTGTACAAAAAGTCGCCCTCCTCGAACTAGAGAAGGCAGAGCACTTCGTCTGGCCGCGAGGGCCTCCCCCGCACAGTCGCGCATTCACCATCGTCCTGCTGCTTGCCGTCGCTGCCCTGCACCCCAAACCCCTCCGCCTTTCCAAACAGTAGGTTGTACTACAAGTCGGAACCTGAACCTACTTCAAATAGCACCTGGTGCAGGTTTGACCGTGGATGTCGGTTCTACCAACTCAGCGTCATCGGTGGTGGGCCTTCTCTGAATCCCAAACTAGAGCACCAAACCCTGAATCACCAAACTATGTTCTCCGCAGGTGGACGTGGACGTGGGCTCCTCCGCGTCGGCGTCATCGGTGGTGGGCCTGGTGGCGGGCGCCGTCAAGAACCTCGTCATCGACATGGCCGTCGTGCTGCAGGTGCGCCGTCCCCCAGCCATCATCCCAAGGAACAGCTTTCATCATTCCGGCAGCCAGCTGATTTCCTGCCTGCTGCTTGTGACTGAGGCACATAATTTCGGTCTTGACACCCCGTTTAAAAGGCATTTGTGGGGGGGCGCAGGCCAACAGCGTGGAGTGCCTGCCAGAGTCGCTGCTGGGCACCATGCGCCTCAACCACCTGGACCTCTCGGCGGGTGCTTTGCAGAAGTCTCTCAGCCCTCACCTTGACGGCCACGCGCACATACTGTCTGTATTCACCAAGTCCAGCTCGAGGACGTGAGTGTGCCGCGTGCCCGACCTCGCACCTCGCTCCACTCCGCCAAACTCTCACATATGCCCCCTGCAGCGCCGTGGCCGGACACGGACAATAATGTGATCGTGACGAAGGACCAGGAGCTGCTAATTTCCGCGTCTGGCGCCTTCATCTTCTCTCATCTTGTTTTTGTCTTGTCCCTGCAGCGCCGTGGCTGGACACGGACAACAACGTCATCGTGACGAAGGACCAGGAGCCGCCGGAGTGCGTCGCCGCGGGCGGCCGCCCGGGCGCCTCGCCCGCCAAGGCCGGCTGGCTCTCGCGCAAGGTCTGTCGCACTCCCTTTGTTGAACCTCGGACAGACACTGTCTCTCCAGGCTTTGGGTGCATGCGCAAACAGCACCCCTGTTGTTTGCACGGACGAGCAGGATGCCCGTCCGGCAGCGGTGCTGGCGGTGTTGCAACTGCGCTTTTGCGCTCTCAGACCTTCATAAGCAGGACTGCATGCCTAATCCATTACGGTATTGGTGCAAGTGTCCATCGTCGCATCCGTGGCTGCGCAGGCGCAGAGCACGCCCTCGCTGCAGGAACTGAACAAGGCCAGCGCCGGCAGCCTGCGCTCCACGGCAGACAACCTCGGCCGCGACAGCAGCGGCAGCGCCCGCAGCAGCCCGAAGCAGCCCTCGCCATAATGCAGTACGCGGGGTGCTTGATTCGAGGAAAGACTTGGTTTGCAGGCTTGGTATCTGATCCCGGCGCTGGCAGCAGCCTCAAGATGCTGCCGCTGCGCATTGTCCCATGCAAACCCCCTGCGCTTATCTGGGTTTATCTGGGTTTATCCCAACGGCATGTGCTTGGCACTATAGAATGCAGGAAATCCCCTGGGCACCGAATGGGACGCGTGCTGCGCTGGCCCCTCAATGCCGGCAACTAGATAGGCGACCCGGCTGTTGCAGCGGATCTTGCTGCTCAAGCATTCCTACCCGACGGCTGCTGCTTTGCGGGGGGTGCAGCGGTGGGCATAAAGAGGGTGCGACTACATTGTGCCAACACCGTCGGTGGGCTGGCGAACGGCACAGCCAATTGCTTTGCTTTCGGTCGTGCACTTTGGTGTGAAAGAAATATCGTGGATGCAAGGCACAATTTTCTGGGCTGTTCATCATGGCTGTGATGACAATCGTGTATGATATGGTTTGTGGGCTTGTGCGTCGTTACGTGTGGTGGCCAAATTTTGCAAGAATGTCACCTAGGGATTTGTAAGTCATAATTCAAGGAGTACATTTCGAGTGCCGTCAAACCTCTTGGACCAATCAATGTCCCCACACATGCGGAAAGGCAACCACCGTGCGGGCTGGGCGAAATGCACCAAGGAAGGTTTGATCGGGGTGTCGCAGAGCCCTCTTGGACCGATGAGTAAACAGTACCCATGGTATATCCCATCAAGCCCACCGCAATAGAGGAGTCTGACAGCACGATCTAATACGTCAATCAAGAAGTCCACGCTTGAATCTTACATGCAGTATTAGCCGAACTACCCATCATAAAATACGTGCATTGCATGCTCAGCTGCCCAAGTGCTTTTCCGTCAACTGCGGCGGCAGCATGCCGCCCGGCGCCGTACTCGTCTGCGCGTGATGCGCGGCTGATCCTGACACGCCATACGCCCAGTTCCCGGGCCGCTGTTGAGGCTGCAGCGCCGCCAGCAGCGTGGGTGGCATAGCAGCAGCGCTGCCGCCGCCAGGCACCCTGCGCTGGGGTTCTGCTGTACCTCCGGGATGTAAGCCATGGTAGAGGCCTGCGCTGCTGCCGCCGCCAGCGGCGCTGCCGCTGCCAGGCAGCATGTGAGAGCCGCCGCCGCTGCCGGGAGGCATGTGTAGCCCATTTGGCAGGGCCGGCTGCATTGCTTCCTGCTGTCCTGGCGGCCACTGCAGCGGATGCTGGCCCGGCGGCCACCCTTGCTGTTGCTGCTGCTGCTGCTGCATCAGCATCGCCTGGTGCTGTTGCTGCTGCTGCAGCCGGTGCTGGTGCAGCACTTGCTGCTGCCGCAGCGGCTCTTGCTGCTGCTGATGCTGGAGCTGGTGCTGGCCCTGCCCGGGCTGCTGCATATGTTGCGCACTGACCGCAGCCTGCTGCTGAGCGTACTGAGCCTGCTGCAGCTGCGCCATTTGCTGCTGCGCCATCCGCTGCTCCGCCATCCGCTGCTGCTCTTGCTCTTGCTGCTGCTGATGCCACTGCTGGCTTAACTGCTGCATCTGCGCCTGCTGAGACGGTTGCGCATACTGCTGCATCTGCGCCTGCTGGTGCAGATGCGCTGGCGTGGCCGCCGGCGGCCGCTGCCCCTGAGGCGGCCAGCCCTGCTGCAATGCTGGCCTGGCAGGCTGCGGCGCGCCCAACCTGGCAGGCTGCGGCGCTCTGCCGCTCCCGGGCTGCTGCTGCTGTTGCTGCACCGGCAACTGCTGCTGCACAGGCGACGGCGCCCCTCGCAGCTGGCTGAGTGACGCCGCGCTCCCAAGAGACCAGCTGGCCCTCGCCTGCATGGAGAGATCCTAGCTTGTTCAGGTAGCAGCTCGTGCGTGGGCACTGGCAGCTACAGAGACATCCTCAGAGCTTTGCAGTGACGCAAGACGTGGACTCGAGCCCCAACTGAGACTGCACCCACTCTCACTTCACAGGTTGTAGAAGGCGGAATGCACTGGCAGCAGGTTCTGACGATTTGTCATGACAACCGGCATGACCACCGGCATTAGAAGCACCTGTATGGCCGCGACTGCGCTGTGCATCGGCGCGGGGCCTGCCAGCAGCGGCGGCGGCGGCACCAGACCACTGCTCCACGCGCCGAGCCGTGAAGCTGAGCCACCGTGGCCTACAAGTCACATAGCTTCCTCACTCCCGATCTTTACTGCTCCTGATAACTGCCCAGCTGTCCCATGTCTGGTCTCAACATAGGGCCGCGCCAACATGAACAGTGCAGGACTTTGCAAAGTCAGCCTCCCAGCCCACAGACATGCGCTGGCTGCACTCTTCATGCCATGAAGACCGACCTGCCAGCGCCGGCGACTCACGCAGTAGCTCCTGCGCCGCCAGCGGCTGCTGCTGCCGCTGCTGCACCGTGTTGGGCGCGCTCGATGCTGCGGCGTCTGCACCGATCGCTGCCGGAATTCCGCCCACGATGGAAAGCGGTGCATCTCGCGGCAGCGGCAGCAGTCCTAGCCCGCGCGCCATTCCAGTGAAGGTCGCGAGCGGCGGCGCCGGCGCCAGAAGCTCTGCGGGCGCAAAGCCTGACGCCACCGCCGCCAGGTTTTCGTATGCCTCGGCGGCGAGGGCCGCCTCCTGCGGCGACGGCGTGCCGCCGCGCTGCCGAGCTAGGCCTGCAGGGCAGCGGGACCTTCTGTCAGCTTCTGTCATTATTCCGTGCGCACAGGAGTCCCGCACAGGGTGAGCTGCCAAGAGAACGAGCTTGCGACGGTGGGAACCCCGTGAACACATGACCAAGATTGCGACTGCATGCACTGCACACCGGTGAGCCTGATGTCGAAATGCCGCTGGCGATATCCGCAATGCGCCAATGCGTCAATGCGTCAGGAGGGCTGACTTCACAGTGACGGCAGCACGCACGTATGAGCATGTGTATGATGGTGGCGTTCCGCGCCAGCAGCGCCTGCGTGGCCTCCTCGAGCTGCTCCGGCGTTGGCTCTGCGTCGCTAGCCTGGTCTGCCGCCGGCGCCGCAGGCTCACCGTCCATGCAATGTGACCAGGTGTGATCCGCGCAGCTTCACCATGTCAGGTACGCATGCTGCCAAGGTTAAGGGAAACAGGAACCAAGGGCTTGTGATCGTGCTGTGGCGCTGCGAGGGCCGGGATCGGGGCAGTCCGAGAGATTCAAGTCGCGGTGTGACGTTCCTGCTGGGGAGAGGAAGCAGTCAGCAGGGATCGTGGCACATGTTGGCAACGAGTCACGCGCAAAGATTGCAAACGTCAATGTACAGCCCTCGTCGTCAATCGCTTCAAACCGGCGAAGGGGAGGGATAACTGCTCGGGACGCTCAGTGAGGTTTCGGCTGATCATTTGCTTTGAGAAAGGTCCGCTCCATCCGAGGTTGCAGTTCGCCCAGATTTGGCGCTTGCTCAGAGCTGTGATCTGCCATTCGCCTGGGAGTGTCGTGCACGCAGCGTCTCCGCGTTGTCTGATACTCAGTAGGTGGGCTTCGCCGGCTTTGAGGACGGGTAGTGCTGCCGTACTGTCGTCTATATGCAAGTGGCCTGTTAGCAGATCTTTGCTACAGGAGACCAAATCCAAAGGTGCGTGCAGGCGGCTTGCACAGGCTGTTCAGGCCGAAAGCAGTGTCCCTGCGGTTGGGTACACGAGGGCCTATCAGTAGATGCATGCAGCAGGCATAGCGGTTTTTATAATGTGATAGCAACTTGTGTCTGAAGTTTCTGCTGGAATACCAGCAGGCGAGGCATACCTCTCGCCTTGCATGCCACAGATTACACCCGATCCGCAAAATGAGTTTTCCTGTTAGCTGTGTTCGCAGTGTATGTCTATGTCATGACATTGTTGCAGGATACCAAGGAGTAATTCCAGCAGTGGATAGATGCCGTAGCCGTTGTGAAGACTGTCTCCCTAGATTCTCAGGTTGCACCTGTTGCACCTGCAGACAGCGCCGCAGCACAGCTGACGACTTGTGCGCTTTGGCTCTGCGATCGCGGGCTTCTGGAGCTGATTGCGGCCGCTGCTGCCCGGGACCTGTGGCCCACAGACGCCGCACTTGCGGCTGGCAGCGGGCCGGGAGCGCACACACACACGGAGCCACGCCGTGCGGCTATGCGCTTGCTGTGAGCGCAGCAGCGCATGGCAGAGGGCGCAGAGCCTGCCGAGGTGCGCACGCTTGTGGCTCAGCATGCTGTGCACCCGGCTCGTGCAAGTCACAAGGAGCACCGCCAGACCCTGGTCATGACGTGGCTCTTCCACACCAGAGTTCACCACTCCAGAGCTCTGTTGGGGCATGCTCAATGCTTCCATTAATGTGCAGGACCCGCAAGCGTCCGCGGCAGGGCCCAGCAGCCCGACAGCAAACGTCGGCGACGCGAGCTCGCCGCCGCAAGCAGCGCAGCCGGCGGGTGGTGACACCCTGACAAATGGCGGCGCTCTGCCGGGCTCTCCGACGCAGAATGGCGCCTCCGGCAATTTACTCTCCGGAGGCGAAAAGCAGCAGCGGCAGCAGGCCGAGTCGGCGGCGTCCCGCACTGGGGGATCGCAACGTGGCGGCGGCGGCGACGGCGGCGGCGATGCCACAGCTCATGATGAAGAGCCCGGCGCTGAGCACGAGGCGCTGGCCAAAAATCTCAATGCGCTCGGCGGTCTCGTGTCCAAGCTGGGCCGCGCGCTGCCGCAGGCAGACGCTGATGCACTGCGAGAGGCTTTTAACTCCGTTGGCGGCGAGGCCGACCGCGCGTTCAGCCAGGTGAGCGGCGGCTGCTCGTAGCGAGCATGTTCGTCAGTATGGCTGTCCTGTTGTGCTTCAGCTTGCAGGCAGCTAGAACGAAGAGGTTGGCAATGTGCGTCTGCGGATCTGCTCTCTCAACACACAGCGGAATCCGGTCATTTGAGCAACGCGTATCATCACAGAAGGAGAGCGCCATGCGTGCCTTCGTTTCTGGAATCTTTCTAAAATGTAGATGTTTAGTCCAAAATGCCCAGCGCGCTGGCGTCGGGAATGTCGACGCTCCCGGTGACGCAGTGCAGCAGGCAGAGCGGAGCGCCGTGCATGCCGTCAACATTCAACCGTAATCGTGAACCTGAAACCCTCTGCAGGCGTCGGGCATGGCGACGCTGCTCAACGACGCTCTGCAGCAAGCAGAGCGGCTGGCTGTCGAGAACCGGGAGCTGCGGCGCAAGCAGGAGGACGCGGTGCTCGACAAGTGCGCCCTCTGCCTGCGCTTTCCTGTCGGCCATGGTTTGGTCTCTTGTGTCTGTTTCTCCCACTCGAGAGCCTGCCAAGTCGACGCCGACAAGCAGCAGCCATGCAGCAGCGTTTGGGTCCATATCGAAGGGAAGACAGAACAGCATGGGCGCTGCTGTGTCGTGGGATGTGCATCACTCCACAAGAACGCCAAATGCAGGTTGTTTGCGCCGGACTGTCTTGCGTCCCGGCACACGCGCAGGCAGCTGAAGCAGAATGAGACGGGGAGCTGCAGGTGATGCTTTTTCGCCCAGTCTCCAGATCTGATCACCAGCCCGCCCATCTCTGACAACCCGTAGGCAGCTGAAGCAGGCGCAGAATGAGACGGAGAAGCTGCGCGTCGCGGGCGACGCCTACAAGCGCGAGTTGCTGCAGCAGAAGCTGTCCGACACGGAGTGGGCGCTGTCGCGCGAGCAGGACCGCGCGAAAGAGGCGGAAACGGACAAAGCAGGTAGGCTCCAAGGCTGACTCCAAGAGTGCCAATAATCTGAGCAACAATGTCAGCACCATCAACAAGGACAGTTGTCGCTGCCATCATTGGCATGAGCCAATACGGCGTGCGCTTGTGCTCTATCTCGAATGGCATGATGCAGTGCGGCAGCCACACAGCAATGATCCTCACATCCTAGGCGAAACTGCCTCACTGGAGGCAGGGTAGACGCCTCTATTTTACACGGCTGCCTTCCACGACTGCACTGTCCCTGCCGCTGCCTCAGCGCTGGCGGTACAAGCACGGGAACTCCAGGCGCAGCTCAAGGCGGGCGGCAATAAGGAAAACCGAGGGCGGCTCGTTGTGGTTGGACAGATGTCGATACTCTCGTACTCTTCTGAAGTGCGTGCCCCCTCTTCTGCAGCGCTGGCAGTGCAGGTGCGGGAGCTGAAGGCGCAGCTCAAGGCGGGCGGCAGCGCGGAGGCGTCGCCGCTGCTGCAGCTGGAGGGCTCTGACGCGCCGATGAGCGCAAGGGAAAGGGAGGAGCTGGCAATGGCGCTCATGGCCGGCGAGGGCGACAAGCGCACCGTCGACGCCCAGGTGCAGATGCCTTGAGGATAGAATCGAATGCACATTATTTGGGAAGTCGAGCAACACAGCGAAGACTGCTAGAAAGCAGCCTGCTGCGCCATGCTGCCGTGCCGTACTGTGCCATGCTGCTCAGGTATCAACCACACCTGGTGTATGCCGAGGAGGACTCGCCGCGAGCACAAGGTGCCGGGAGGTGGCAGTGGCAGAAGGCAGCCTTGCGGATGCGCGAGATGCAGTTTAGGATCACTGTGTCACAGCTGGTCTTTCCTGTGACTTGGCAAGAGGGGTGCCCCACTTAAACATAGTCAGCTTGCGTCCACACAGGTGCTGGTGCGGGTAGTGAAGGGGCTGCGGGACACCGCAGTGCTGGAGCAGCACTTGCAGCAGACCCTCCAGGTGACCCTTCCTTGCTGTCTGTGCGAAATTTGCCTACAAGTAGAGCCCACAGCCGGCTCCCCTGCACCACTTCGACAAGGTGCATCTCGGCTTGGCAGCAAGCCAGCAGCCGACTGTATTCCAGCGGCATCCGGTGATGGCATGGCACAAGCGGCATCGGCAGCTTCAAAGGGGACATGTAACGGGGGCATGCCACTGCCTGCTGCAGTCGATTTGGCCTTGAGACTCCGCACTCAACTTACAGCATCGGGTCACCTGAAACTGCGCAGGAGAAGGAACGGCCTGGTGGAGAAGCTGATGCACACTTGGACGAAACGCGCGTTGCACTGTGCCGCTGTTGCGGATGCTGATGTTCTAGCGTCTCTATTTGAACAGGAGAAGGAGCGGCTGGCGCAGATGGTGGAGGAGCTGAACGATATAGTGTTCAGCAAGACCTTCAAGGCGCCCTCCGCCTGGGCCGACCGCGAGCGCAAGTACAAGATGGAGGCGCGCGACTGGGACGTCGAGGTGTGGGTTTTTCTGTGGTCGTTCTGCGGCGGCTAGCTTCCTCAAAAACCGCTCCAGATGGAACATGTTTCCTGGAATACGATGAGCGGGCGAAAGCATAAGGCAATAACCTGTCCGATTGTGACAATCAAGTGTTTCGCCGCAGCGCCTTCTGACGCGTTTCTTGCGGATCGTGAGCAAGCGCAAATACAGAATGGCGGCACGCCATGGTGACATTGTGTCCTTTGCCCAGTTCCCGTGCGTCCTACCGAGACAGTGTGCATGTCGAAATGTGTGGGTGCGACTGATGTGGAGAGGTCGTCGGCGTCCATGAGAAGTTTTGTGTTTTGCTCTTGGGGCTGGAAGATTGTTGCATTCACCCCTGCATTGCCGAACATAGGAACTAACAAACACAAGCAGCCATTCATTTTGAACAGAATGGCGGAGGCGCCTGCTCATGTTGCTGCTGCATGTGAAGAAGCTACAGGTCCAGATAGAGAAGCTGCACGTGGAGAACATCCGGAACCCAGATCAAGTGGAGCGGAGAGTGTCTTGACGATGTTGACCGAACTGAACAACATCTCGTGCAGGTGAAGAACCTGCACGACCGGATAGAAAAGCTGAAAGCGGAGAACATCCGGTACCGGGAGACGAACCGCACTGCGGAGTTCGAGGCCGCCGCCGCCGCGCTGCAGCTTCAGGTATGGTGTCGGAAACCCCCTCCTCTTGCCTCGGAGGTTGAAAGGACTGCTTTACCCTTTGCTAAACACAACAGCTGCAGCGCCAGGTGGGCCCTCTCGTTGCTGTTGAGCAGAAACCAAGCTGGCATGCTGCCCAGTTGGCCTTCTCGTCAGAGGAGCCGTGCAGCTCTGCGAAACACTGAAAAAGTGCGCATGACTCTGATTCTGGTGCCCAATTCGACTGAGGCGTACCCGCAATTGCCATGCAGGTGGAGGCGGCAAATGCGGCCAGAGTGGCGGCGCAGCAGGAGGCGCACGAGCTGCGCATCCGCATGCGCCGCAACGACGGCGAGTTCACCTCCGACGGCAAGCGGTGCGTCCTTCTGGCCGTTGGACGAGTTTCTGCCATTGAACAGAGTGGCTCGTAGTGCCAGGCTGATGCTAGGCTGGCATTCCTGCACCTGCACGTTCGTGAGTGGTTCTTCCTGACAGTGCGCCGGCACCATGTGTGCAACTGATATGAAAAAGTGAAAACACAATGAACCCGCCAAGGCCTTACACAATGGCCTTGGCGGGGGTTGCAGCACCTCCTTGAGCCAATCGGAATGTTGCTCCAATTCGCAGGTCGCCATACCGGTCGCCGTTCCGCAGCACCGTCAGCGAGATCGAGAAGATCGACAGCCGGCTGCCGACGGCGCCGCCTGCCGCCGAGGAGGCGACGGAGTCGCCGCCGCCGACGGAGCCGCTCCCCTCGGTGTCCGAGGTCGGCGCCACCATAAAAGGCCTGGAGAAGGCGGGCATCGGTACGCCATGATTCACAAATCCATTTTGAAAAGACATCCCTCAGAAACCCTGACAATCCCCTTGGTGTCCGAGGTCGGCCCCACCATCAAGGGCCTGGAGAAGGCCGGCATCGGTGCGCCCACGAACCCTGTTATGGGCAAAGGTGTATCTCCCCAATCTTGTCTTGCTTGAGGAACATGGAAGGCGGGCATTGAAGCGCACGAACCCTGTTTGCTGCCATCTTTTCGACTTGAGGAACGTCACGTGCAAACTGGATAGTCGAGAGAGCCAGCAGGTGATCACCATCCCTAGTTCATGCCGCAACCTGCTGGCAACTGCCAGCTGCGGAGGCAACGCTTTACTCGGATGACACACAGCTGGAACGGACGTTCCCGGGCTGAATGCATGTGGTCGCGCCTCCGCAGGCACGCAGCCGCCGCGGGCGCCGCATTTCCAGCCGGGGCGCACGCGCATCTCGCGCGGCGGGCCGCCGCTGGCATCGCCGCTGTCCTCGGCCGCCTCTGGCATTGCTGGCTCCCCGGATTGGGGCTTGGCCGTGCTAGAGGTGCGTTTTCCCATCGCCGCGCACGTCTGTGAAATAGGCTTGCCGCGCACATCTGCAAACAAGCTTTGCTTGGAAGTCAGCGGTCCATATGTAACGGTTTAAGATCAAGCGCCCCTGCAAAAAGTATAGCAGGCTGTTGCTGCTGTCGTCGGGCGCCTCCGGCGCCGTCGGCTCCCAGGAGTGGGGTATGGCCATGCTAGAGGTGCAGTCGAGCGCCGTGACCACTCGTCGTGTCCATGCTAGGATCTGTCATGGACTTTGTCATGGCCTTGCTTGTGGCTTGACGTTGTGATGCCCGGTCGGGAGCCTTCCCACATCCTGCACCAGGTTCATAAATGCAGAACCCAAACTTGTACAGTAGACCACGTTGACACCTGTACCTGCAGGGCCTGGAAGCGGGGGTCGGGCACATGACAGCTGCGCCGGCAGAGTGGGCTAAGGGGCACTCTATTGGGTCTTCAGTCGTTTGTGAATGCAACGAGACACCTGCCACAGGGCTTGGAGGACCAGGGAGTGGGGCGTGTCGATGCGGCCGCGCCAGCAGAGTGGGCCGAGGGCCGGCCACCGTGGCGATCCGCCAGCGGCGGCGTCGGCAGCTCCCGCCGATCATCGGACAACCTTGCCGACGAGGGCGGCGTCGCGCGGGCGGCCTCCCTGGGCCGCCCCGGCAGCAGCGGCGCGCCGGCAGGTGCATGTGCTGTCCTGAGCTGTTGCATATCTTGGACTTGTGCATGTTGCCCATGCGAATGTCATACGCATCAATGGCCCAATTGCTGGAGAAGTTTGCAAACAACTTGTGTGGAAATACGGCGGTGTTTTGGTGGCACGGGGCGAGCTCAGCTGGTGCTTCACTCTGATGACAGGCCGAATAGGTTGCGGGAGCAGATGTGTGAAGGCCTCTATGAACAGGGCTCATCTCTGACAATCACTGAGCAAACATCACTGCTGGGTCCGCAGATGGCGCGGCGCCCAGCAGGCGGCGGTCCAGCGGTCCAAATTTTGCGGCTGGCAGCGTCGATTCCAGCGCCAGCAGCTCGCCCCGCCGCCCCGCCTGGCCAGCAGTGCGTGTCTTATCAAAGTGTTTGGCTTCAGGGACTCCGATTCAATCGTCTAAGCCCAGGTTTGCAAGCATCTGCATGTAGTGCTGGCAGCATCGCCTCCAACGCCAGCGGCGCCGCGCCGCCTGGCTAGCGGTGCGTGTTCTGATCTCACTGGCCCCGAATTATTCCCCAGTCGCATCCTCAAGGAAATGCATGTGCCACCCGCCATACCGCCTCCAGCGCCAGCAGCTCGCCCCGCAGCGCCGCCTGGCCAGCAGTGCCTGCTTGGACTCGAATCCTCCCGCCGCGCCGTCTGGACGGCGTGCGTCTCTGCTGCATCTTGATGTCATGGGCTCCTGTTGCATCCTGCTGCAGCCAGTGTGCCTGCACCTGAGTGCTTTGTTCAGGGTGAGTTTGTGTTGATTAGGTCGTTATAGTCAGTGTTGTGTGTTCTGCAGGGCGGCGACGCTGCGGCGCCAGGCTCGTGCAGCCCCGCGACGGCGTCGCCGCGCGAAGGGGCGCCCCCCGGCAGCGCTGCTGCGGCGGCGGCGGCAGACGCCGGCGGCGGATGCACTGACGCGGCCGCGAACGCCGTGTGGGCCCGCCTGGGCGGCGACTCTGGGGCGGCGGCGGCGCCGGTACCGCCGGCCCGTGGCGTCTCGGCAGACACCGAGGCGGGCGGGGAGGCGGGCATCAGTGCGCGCGACCGCGAAAACATGTACCGCTTGTACAGCCACCATGTCGAGGTGACGACCGTTCAGAGACATTGGAGATACTACAGGCTCTATCCGTTGTTGTGAAACGAAGCAGTGCGCAAAGCGTTCCGGAAGGGTTGCAACACCTGCATCGAGCGTGTCTATTGGGCAGCCGTGTTCACAGCCTTACATTCGCTTGCTACGCCTTTTGTTCTGTGGGATCGTTCTCCTGCATCTGGAACATGATCGATCCTTGAGCTTTGGGCCGCAGGCGGAGGACGGAGGTGCGCTCAAGTGGCAGACCGCAAAGCGCGCCTTCCGCCTCGAAATGATGCATGCGCAGCTGTCCCAACCCAGATGAATGACCCTATAATGTTACTGGTATTTGAGGCTTTTCGTTTCCTACCGCAGGCGGAGGATGTGGGCGCGCTTTAGTGGCGGGCAGCGGAGCTTGCCTCGCGCTCGGACATGACGCAAATATTTGTCTTCTGCATGACCTCAACGACATGACTTGTCAGACTTTCTGTTGTCCCTGCTGCAGGCGGAGGACGTGGGCGCGCTCAAGTGGCAGGCCGCGGAGCTGGCGTCGCGCCTCGAAATGATGCAGGCGCAGCTGTCAAAGGCGGGCCTCGCGGCGGAGCGCGCCGAGGAAGACAAGGGCAACCTCGAGCAGGAGCTCGCCTCGGCGCTCGCTGCTGCCACCACGCCGCCCGACCAAACGGTGGGTGCCCCTCGCAGCTGTCGCTGCTCTCATTGACGCCAGAAGATATTAAACCCTGAAATCTGTCCGCGGTGGAGCGCGGCAAGGAAGACAAGGTGTCTTCCTGACATACTTGGCTGCCCAAGCGCACATGTGAAAATTTGAGCAAGGCCCTACGAAAGAATCTCGTACATTGGTCTGCCCAGCCATACCCGCACCAGGGTGAGTCGGGGGGGACCAAACTTTCAACATGCAAGCTTTTGTCGATATCCGTCTTTCTGCCCGCAGGCGCTGGATGCGATGCAGGGGCGGCTGGCGGAGCTTTCCATAAAGCGGGGTGCGAGAGAGGAGGAGGCGGCCAAGCGCGCCCGCGACACAGACGAGCGCCTGAAAGCGGCGCAGGCCGCGCTGCAGACCGCGCACCGTGAGCGCCAGGTGCCTATACTACCTTTTTTCTGCTAGTCTCTGCTGGCATATCTGGAGGAAACGATTGCACGCAACACCGACGAGCGCCTGAAGGCGGTGCAAGCCGCGCTGCAGACCGCGCACTGTGAGCGCCAGGCGCCTTTCTTTGTGTGTTTCTTGTCGGGCACACGAAAACTATCTCGACCAACACCGATGTGCCCCTGAAGGCGGCGCAGGCCGCACTGCAGACCGCGCACTGTGAGCGCCAGCTGCCATGTTGCTGGTTGGACCCCCCTCATCGTTTTGGTTTGCCCTCAGCTTCTCAAAAGTTGTTTGATGCATAAGATGATGAGCCCCTGAAGGCGGCGCAGGCCGCGCTGCAGACATCGCACCGATGCAGATACTTGTGGTGTGCCGCCGTATCGTGCACAACTCTGTCTAGCTGCCACTTCTTTGGGGCAGGTCGCCTCTGTTTGGGGCAGTTTGCAGGTTGCAAGAAACGCTGGCGTGCAGTGAGGCGACACTGAGGGACACAATCGCCTGTTTGTGTCTCCCGGTGCGGTTTCGCGTATCCCGGTGCGGCGGAAGTCTAGCGCATCAAGCTCCAGCAGGGCAGCACCTCCTGCAGGTGATTCGCGGCAGGCCAATGCCCTCCGACTAGGTCCACGCCCGAGGCTGACGCTGCGTGGTCTGGCCCGCTGCAGGCGACGGACAAGCGGGTGCGGAAGCTGGAGAAGCAGCTTGCGGCAGCAGCCGCCGCTCTGGGCCCCGCCGCGGTAGCCACGCTTGAGGCCGCTGACACCGGGTCCACCGCCTCAGGTGCGATGCTCGGAGGCTTAGCAGGACAAGGCCAATGCTGTGCTGGACAAAGGCGATGTGGTGCACAAGAAGGCTTGTTCAGTGAAATTGTGCAGGATGGTGCCTGTTCGTGTTGTGCCTCTTGCCTACCACCCTCTGCAAGCCGGCATCTCATCATGCCTGCCATTGTCTGCGCAATGCACTCCCGAGCTGCAGCACAGCAGCATATCGAGTACCGAATCTGACGGCTGCTAAACCTGGCGCAGGCGAGGACGGCGGCACGCCGCGGCGGGAAGGCTCCGCCACGCCTGGCGGCGGCGGCTCGCCGTCGCGGGCGGCCGCCGACGCGGACGCGGATGCCGAGGGCGGCGGCGGTACATCTTCGTCCCGCCGCTGGGGCTGGGGCGACGTGGCGGGACTCTCAGATGAGGACCTTGAGGCGGTGCGGCTGCGGGAGGAGAACGAGCTGCTGATGGAGAACCTCGTGCGCTCCAAGCTGGAGATGGCCGAAACTCAAAGTGAGTGGAGTGAATAATAAACAAGCTGCCTTTTCGTTATCAAACAAGACGGAGGTCGTATATATTTGAGCGTTCTTGGGTGCGGCAGCGCTGATGGAGAACCTCGTGCAGTCGAAACTGGAGATGGCCAAAACACCGAGTGACAGCTCCGCAAAGCACAAACAAACCAGAGATGTAGAGATTTGAGCACATCCGAGTTTTGCTGCAGCGGAGAACGAGCTGCTGATGGAGGATGTGGCGAGGTCCACAGCTGTGTTGACGGTGTACGCTTCACATCTTGTGCAGGCGACTACGTGAAGACGAAGCGGGCGCTCATCCGTGCGGTCGAGAAGCAGGCGGAGATGTCCGAAAAGATGGACCTGCTCAAAGCAGAATTAGAGGCGGCAGACCGCGACGCCGCGGGCAGCGTCAGCGCCTACAGCGGCGGCGGCAGCATGACGGCGTTCACCAGCTCCCTGCGCGACCGGCTGTCATCGGCGACAAATGCCTTCAGCGGCGGCAGCCCCGCGAGGGACGCGAGCTGAGCCGCCGCGACGCCAGCTGATCTGGAGCACCTCCCGGCTGCGTCGGCGGCGGCGTGATGTCATTCACCAGCTCGATGCGCGTCCGGCTGTCCACGGTGACAAACGCGTTCAGCGGCAGCAGCCCCGCGACGAGCTGAGCCGCCGCGACGCCGGAGCCGCCAGAGGCGGCGGCGCAAAGCTATTGCAGATGCCACTGCTGCAGTTGAGGCTGGACAAGAGCCTTGCTGCAACCGCGCACCTGTGGGTGGCATGACGGCGTAGGTGCCGCTTGCCAAAGGTGTCGGCAATTTGCGTTGGAGACTGGGCCAGCCGCTGTAGTATACACCCTGATTCAGCAGCCATGAATGAAACAGACACTGGACTGCAGCACTGGTGTCAATCGTAGCCAGTGGCAAGAGAAACTTTGCACGGTGGCCAAGTCTCGCAAGAGCGCTGCGGTCTGCCAGCCGCTTGCGCCTGGCGTGTCGGGCCTAGAGAGCGTGGCTCGTGTTGATCAATTCATGAGAAGGCGATGGATTCATGCGACTTTAGTTTTTATGCCGCACCGTGTTCTGCCCTGTGCTTTACAGAAACAGCACCCAACTATTGTAACGCTAGAACGATCCCTGGCGCGCAGCCCAGCCCGCTGCCCGGCGCCGTCGTCACCTACGTGAGCAACCACAGCAGCGGCGCTGTCAACACCAAAAGCACCCCAACACATCGGCAGATGGAGTGTTCACCATCGAGCTGCCTGCGGCCAGGAAACCAGGCAGTGTCACCGTCACGTGCCAAACCGAGCCGGCTGCCTGCGCTTACAGCGGCAGCGCACCCCTGACCTCCACATACATCGTGCTGCCGGCACCACACCCGAAACTGGCCGCGCAGCTCGTTATCGAGTTGCGGTCGCTCGGCCAGCTGCCAGCCGGCGTCGCCGCCATCATTTCCGGCCACACAACAGCCACGTCGCCTCAAACCCCTGGCGCACAGCCCCACTCGCTGCCCGGCACCGTCGTCACCTGCGTCAGGACCGCCAGCAGCGGCGCTGCGGACACCAAGAGTACCAACACGTCGGCAGACGGCGAGTTCAGCATCGAGCTGCCTGCACCCGAGGCGCCGGGCAACGTCACCATCAACCTGCCAGATCGAGCCGGCCGCCGGTAGCTACAGCGCCAACGCTCGCCTGAACACCACTTACACCGTGCTGCCCATGCCCCTGCCGCCGGCTTCGCCACCGCCCTCACCCACCCGTCGCCGAAGCCCAGCCCGTCAGCTTCGCCACCTCCGGCACCCCCACCCATCGCACAATGACTGACTCGGGCAGCAGGCAAATGCATCATTCGAGTGAAGCGATCGATTAGCAACCGGTAGCCGGACTCATCACCGACACAGCATTGTCGAGGCGCGTTAGCGTCGCGGCCGCCTTGGCGTTGACGGCGGTGCGAGAGTTGGCGGCGGATCATTGAAATGGTGATCATGATCTCATATGCGGTCAACGGGTGAACATGCCTGCTTTGATTGACGGACCGCAGGTTCGAATGACCACACGCCTGCTCATCAGCTGAGATCCATATCTTGAATCTCCGCGGCAAAACAACGACAGCTTTTCCACAAATGACCCTGCAGTGCGCTCCACACAGGCAGGGATCGATAATCATTTGACAGAGCTGGGAGACTAGCTGGATCATCGGGCCGATATGCGACCCGGAGTACGAGATCGCATCAATGCCGCACAACTGCTGTCACAATGCTGACTGCTGTTCTCAGTCCGAACACAGAACCTGCAGCGCAGTTGCGAGCAAGTCGCACCAAACCACAGGGCAGTCGGGTCCGCAACATTGAAGCATCATCAAGCAGTGGCGCATGTCACGACGCCAGCACAGCCGCCGCCGCCGCCAGAGCACAGCCATCGCAATTCCCACAACCGAAGCCACGAGCGCCAGCTGGCCCGCGAGCCGCAGCAGCCGCAGGCGCAGCCGCCACCGCTGCTCTGCCGCTCGTTGGACCTCGCGCTCGGCTGCCGCGACGCCGGCGCGCCACATCATCAAGGCATTGGCAGGCCGCAGCGCATGTCATGAAGCCAGTATAGCCGCGCTGCCGCCGCCGCTGTGCCGCCGCCGCCGCCAGAGCACCACCGCCACAATGCCCGCAGCCGAAGCCACAAGCGCCAGCTGGCCCGCAAGGCGCAGCTGCTGGCGCAACCGCCGCCGCCGCTCTGCCGCTCGCCGGATCTCGCGCTCGGCCGCTACGACGCCGGCGCGCGCCTCCGCCTCGTCGTAGTGCTTGACCATGCGCAGGCTGGGCGGCGGCGGCGCGCCGGCGCTCGTTACGCCTGCGGCGCAGCATAGTATGAGTTTTCAGGGTTTAAGTCGTCGTGAGATCAGCACTGAGGCCTCTGGTCATAGCGGGGCAGTCGGAATGACAGTGGCAACAGCGAGGCCGGCTCAAGGCAGCTGCCGCAACAGCATGGCAGGTTGCCTAGACAGGAGCAGCGACTCTGCCTCCCCATGTCGCAGTGCGTCACACCCAACTTCAAGCAGTCAAAGGTTCTCCATAGTAGAACGAGTCCCTTCTCGTGAGCAGGCACACGCTGTGTCTCAGCAGAAAAACAAAATCGCACTGTTGCGCTCCGTGACGGCGCCCAGCGACTCGTAAAACGCGATGAGGCGCGTTTGCGCCGCGTCCACCGTCGCGGAGATTTTGAGCGGCAATTTCTGATTCGCCACCCACACCTCGATGCCAAACATGATGCGCTTGCCGTAGCCCTGCACAGGCGGGGCACCGGCTGTCAGCTTGCAGCCAGTGAATGAACATGGTCCAGATGGAGGCCTGGGTCCTGCCGCAGCGCGTCTGCTCCTCGATGTCAGCCAGGCCACGAATGCCGTGACACACCTATGCTGGTTGGGAAGTTTCGCAAGCTTTGAATCTGATTCAGAGGCGCACGCTGCACCCCGCATGGTGCATCAAATTCGAGATGCCCCAGGCGCTGCATAGTTGCCTCGTGGAGTGTCACTGAGTCAACCTGGAGCGCGGCAGCAGCTGATCATGTGCACCCACGCTTCGCAGTCGTAAGAGGCATTGCAGCTTGGTGTGAACCACAGGGCAGCTTTCACAGCGAGCTCGCAGGAATTCGGTAGCAGGCGCGCACCATTCGGCGGAAGGCCGGGTCGACGCCAAAGCCGAAGACATACAGCGATTCGTGGTACTGCACCCCCGCGCATATGCCAGCAAGCTGCCTGCACAGCAGTTTCGTTCAAGATAGGAATGCACATGTTGCACCTCCATCAACAGTGTCCAGCAATGCGCTGCGCTGCGCACATGGCTGCTTTTGTGCAAGAAAGACGCATAGGAATCCAGGATACATGTCATCGGGCAGCTCACCTGACGTCATGTGCTGCTGCCGCTACGGCAGGCGCCTCCGGCAGCCACAGCAGGAACCAGGTGCAGTCTTCCGCCTCGTGCAGGAAGCAGATCTGCTCGAACGCCTCCTTGAGCGAGTCCTGGGGGTCCTGCTCGCCGGGGTAGCAGCGGCTGTGCAGCGCGCGTATCTGCGCAGGCATGGAGAGCTTTTGGCATGGGGAATAGCATGGTGTGCCGCATCGACAGACAGCAGCATGTAGCGGTCCGGAGGCCAGGTCCTCGCACCCGCTGCTTCGTCTGCACGTCTAGATCAGGCCCAGGAACGATCTGCAGGCTGTGCTGTGGCTCTATCGAGCCGAGGCTGGTCATCAGTGGTATCGGAAAACTGACCTCTGATGGCGATTCAAGTTTCAATATTTTGTCACAAATATTCCTGCACCGCTCTGCCTGTTCTCAATGATGGTACCTTGGAAGCTCAAGCACTACCAGATCGCAGCTTTCGGCGACATCATGCCCCCTGCACTTCACTTTTGCAGCAGATGGGACTCATGTCGGAACTGACCATGGTTTCCCGTGCGTGTTTCTCCGCGAGGCAGCGCCAGACCGCAAGACACGCTTTGCAGAGACTTGCTGACTTACCTGGCAGATCCAACTATTGACAATAGATGTCGCTGCGCGATTCACCGAACGCGCGTTTCTGGCACGCATGTCCCGATCGGGCCTAGGGTGTTCCTCTGAACACAGCAGCGAACGTGTATTGTAACTAAGCATCGATCTATTACCGGGCCCGAAGCTCCTGACTGGCTTGCACAACACCTGCCGGAATGGCTGCTGATGGTGGGCATGTGGACCCTGAGCAGCTTGCAGGATTCCTCCTCCTGGCGGTCACACCAGCGCATGGCTATGCTCTGGATCAGCAGGAGGCATCTGAATACCACCTGGTGCTGGCTGACAAGCGCAAACAAGCGATCCTGAGCAACCAGCAAGGGTGCGCAAAGCACCGTGGCGCGGATGTCCAGAGACCATGCTATCCAAAACTCAAGTGCCGCAGCACAGCATCAGCAGCAGCTTTGCTTGTCTGGGCGTGGCTACTGCGTCATACGTCCTCGCTGCAGTAGTCTTATGTGCAGATGAGTGTTCCGGTAGGACACCAATACTAAGGTGTCTTGCTGCCGCAGACACACGCTGGTCGATCGGCCGGCTGGCCCGCACACAGATGGCAAGGGGTGCACCCTGCTGCAGGCTGTCGGCCGCCTGGTGCGCGCAACACAGTCTTTGGGAATGCCTGCCGCCCTGGTAGGACCTCCAGCTGCATTGAGAAGTCCTGCAAGCACTTCAGCCCGTCAAAGCACCAGAAGCAGGTAGTCGAAACACAGTGCTGCGGGCACTGCAGGCGGTGAGCAACGGCCTGGATGCCAGGGGCCACATCGTGCGGCGGCGCGGCGGGGATGTGCTTGTCCGCTTGGACATCTACTTCCCCCTCAGGTGAGGAGTGCATCAGGCGCACATTCAGGTGCTGGAGCTCACTGCTGAAGCTACTGATGGGCGCTCTACGCCATCGGAACCTTCCACGCAGAGCAGGGCTGATGTCAAACAAGGGACAAGGAAGTTAACGTCAGATGGAAGCTGGGTTTCCTCCGCAGGCTGTGGATCGGGCTGCACGTCTGGAAGCGCAGCCCGGCGGCCGCGTTTGTGTTTGGCCACCTACACCCGCTCGGCGAGGCGCTGCCGCCGGAAGTAGTGCCGGACGGCGAAGCTCATGCGGAGCTTGCAGCGGCGGCGGCGGGCGGCGGTGACAGCGTCGGCGCAGCAGGATCCACCGCGACGGCGGCCAGCGGGCCGCAGCGCCTCAGGTGCTGGGAGCTCCTGCCTCGTTGACTGCATGGCTCTGTGCCTTGTCACGGCGGCGGGAGTGGCGCCAGCTGCCAAGCCTGGCTGCATGTCTTTCCGTCTGGCGTGCCATGATCTTCAAGTTTGGCGTCACGTTCTCAGCACAGGCCCTGAGATGGCTGCCTGTGGTGACCTGCAGCCTGGCGCAGTGCTTTGCGGAGCTGCCGAGTACGCACACGCACGCGGCCGCCATCGCGCTGCCGCCGCCTGCTTCCCGGGCCGTTGCCCGCGCAGCGGCCGAAGGCTGCAGCAACGCCACACGGCAGCAGGAGCGAACAGCAGTCGCTTCAGCAGCAGAGGCGCAGCCGGATCCTGCGGCGCCGGCGCCGGGGCGACCCAGCCTGGTGGCGCTGCCGCCGGAGGTACTGCGCGGCGTGCTGCAGGTGGGCGCACGAGTGAGACGTGTAACAACGAGGGGTGAAATCTCACCGGCTGCCCACATCAAAGGCAGCTGGCTGCACATCGCGACATGCTGTCCAGGGTCGCAAGGGGCCGCTATGTTTGGCTGTGGCGGGGAAATCCTACATGAGATCCCACAACCCGCACGCAGTGAAAGCGCCGGCGGACGTGAGGGCGCTGGCAGACACCTGCTGATCTGGCGTGAAACGCTTTACCACTCGTCCAGCTGGAGTACTCCACACTGTGTACCTGCTGCAGGCGGTGAAAGCGCCGGCAGATCTGAGGGCGCTGGCGGGCACCTGCCGGCTGTTGCGCCACCTGGCGGCAGACATCGTGCCGGGCCTGAAGCTGACGCTGTTCCCGCACCAGGCGCGTTTCAACTCAGATTCTGTGAAAGCCATAAAGCGTTTCGTGCCTGGATGACGCCATTCCACAAGCTTGTCCCACCCCACGCGGCTGCATGCAGCAGCACAGTCGCATCTGCCTGGCGGCATACATGTGCAAAGTCAGCACAGCACTTGTCGACCGCTTGGCCGTACCGGCTGCAGACCAGGAGGAGCCTTAAACCACACCTGTCCTGGAACCCTAAACCACACCTGTCCTGGAACCCTAAACCACACCTGTCCTGGAGCCCCAAACCACACCTCGCGCAGGAGGTCGCGGTGCGGTGGATGCTGCAGCGGGAGGGCGGCACGGCGGCGGCGCCGCACCCAACGCTGGCGCCGTTCTCTACCGCGCAGGGCCTGCCGCTGTGGCTGTGCGCCGGCGGCGGCGACGCCTTCGTGGAGCCGCTGGAGCCGTGCGCGCCCTGCCGCGGCGGCTTCGTGTGCGACGAGCCGGCAAGTCTACAATCCTGACTTGAGGTCACTATCCAAAACCTTGCAATTCAAGGCTGTGAAGCCGCCGGAGCCGTGCGCGCCCTGCCACGGCAGCGCTGTGTGCAGTGAGCCGGCGAGTTGGACCTCTCAAATCCCTGAAAGCCTCCAGGGTGTGGTTATGCCCGGAGCCTCGCCAGCTCACTCTGCGTGGCTTGGTCTGCGATGGGCTGTGAGGGAAACCCCGAAACAATCTGAGCTCCCGAAGCGGTGGAGCCGCCAGCAGTACAGACTTTTTGAGCTGTGTGGCGTTCCTTCTTGACGGCTGGGCACGGCTTGCGGGCGCAAACCGCATGACAAATCGTTGCAAACCTCCTGTGCAAGCCCGGTTGTGTACTGCGCCGCAGGGGCTGGGCAAGACGGTGACGTGCATGGCGCTCATTCTGAAGACGCTGGGTACGGCCGCGGGCACGCCGGAGGGGGCGGAAGTGGTGAGCGGGCCCGACAGCCGCGGCCGGCCCTGCGGCTACTACCTGCTCCACGAGTCTGGTAAGTTCAGCGTGCAGCATTATTGTTGTTTGTTGAGACGTATTGTGGAGATTTGTCAGGCGAAGATGGGTGCATATTTCCTTTGTGTGGATTAATGTATTCCACAAATGGTGGTGTGAAGATTGAGCCTTGCGTGCAATCCGAGACAGGGTGCACCGTGCAGGCTCTGATCAGCTAGTCTTGGGCTCGAAGCATCTGTCGGTAGGATAGCTTGTGCTGCCGTGCAGACGAGCCCGCCAACTGCTTCCACTCGCCGCATCGCGGCCGGCGGCGCTCAGGCAGCCTGGCCAGCGCCGCCTCGCTGCCGGCGGCACTAGACTTTGAGCGCGCGGCCGCGCCGCAGCCAGAGCAGCCGCCTCCGAAACGGCAGCGGGCCAAGGCGTCGGCGGATGTCGTTCCTGCGCGGCCGGCTGCCAAGGCGACAGGCCTGGAGGCGGCTGCAGAAGTGGTGCCGGCGCCGCTGCAGCCCAGGGAGCGGCGCAAACGGCAGGTGGAGAATCCAACGGCAGGCAGCCCAGCCACCGGCGCCGCCGCAAACCCCGGCGAGCAGACAAGGCATTCTTCAGCCGGGAAGCGCGGCGTGCCGGCGGCCACGGCGGCTCCATCTGCCGCAACGCCTGCGTCAGCCGCACACGCAGCCAGGGCCACAGCCGAGGAAGACGCGGCAGCGCACGCCGCGGGCGCCGCTGCCAATTCAACCCCTATAGCAGCGGCGGCGCCGACGGCCAGCTCCTCCCAGAGCAGCGACACCGCAGAGTGGCGCCTGGCTTCGGCGGCTCCGCCAGACGAGCACGCCTCGCCGCCGCCGGCAAAGCGCCGCCGGCGTGTCTGCTTCGCTCAGGACCAGGCTGTTCCGGCTGCCGTCATGAGGCCGGACGGCCTGACCGGGCGCCCGGTGCCCAGCGACACAAACGGCGGCGCTGTCATCACGAGCAGCCCCCCGCTGCGCCGCCTGCAAGCAGAGGCGGCGCCAGGCGCGGCGGCAGTTGCGGCAGCTGCGGCGGCGGGCGTGCCAGAGGCGGCCGCGCAGCCGCAGCAGGCAGCGGCAGCACCTGCCAAAGCGGCGGCTGCGGCACCGACGGGTATCCCAGAGGTGGCTGCGCCGCCGCAGCAGCTGGCGGCAATCGTCGCACCCGATTGCGCGGCAGTGGGGCCGCCCACGCCCTCGCCTGTTGGTCAAGCGGAGGAGCCGCAGGAGCGGCCAAGCTTCATTGTGCATGGCCAGGCGGCAGGGCGGCCGGAGAACGTGACGGCCGCCCGAGCAGCGCTGGCGGCCTGCCCGGAGGCGGCGCTGCGGCACTCCGCCGCCTGGTGGCTGGCGCGGCAGGACGCCGAGGTGAACGAAGCAAACATAAGCCTAACCAGGCTGATGCCGAGGTGGCGATCTCTGTGCTGGAGCAACTGCTGCCCGCTGCTGTGAGGGTGGCGGGTGCAAACATACAGGCCTGCTGCGTTCACCGACGCGGCGATGTGCTTACAACAGGCTGACATTTCCGTTTGCAGAGGCTGATGCGCAAGGTTTGCTACAGCATTTAGTTGAGATTGCAGCATGTACATCCTTGGGCAGGTGCTGGCGCGGGAGGGGCTGCCGCAAGCCGGGCAATTATGCGTACTTCTTCCAGTCACTCGGCAGAATTCTCGACTGAAACGTAGACGAAAACACAGTAACAGACCTTTAAAATGTGTCCGTGCAGGTGCTGGCGCGGGAAGGGCTGGCGGTGCCGCGCACCTGCCGCGAGCCAGGTGACTATGCGCGCTTCTTCCAGTCGCTGGGGCTGGAGGAGGGGCGCCGCCCCCGCAAGCCCGGCGAGCGCGGCCTGGTGGTGAGCACCGCAATCTCTATCAACTTGCTGACCTGTCTTCGAGTCCGTCCAGCAGGCTCGAGCAACCAGCAGCATCTCACAGCAGTTTCAAATGGACACAGCTATTTTGGGAACATCCTTTGCAAGGTGGTTGCTGGCTATTTTTTTCCTGAATCACGATCCTGGTTTGCATCCTAGCTTTTGCATGCTGCACTTGAGGGACTCAGCCGTTCTTTGGTGTGCACAGCTGGCGCCGCGGGACCACTCGCCGTCGCCGACGATGGTGGACTCGCACCGCTGCATGACTGTTAGTTTCCCGGGCATCTGTGATGATAACAAAATGATGTACATTCATTCCATGCGCGCAGCTGGCGCCGCGGGACCACCCGCCGTCGCCGACGATGGTGGACTCGCACCGCTGGGTGCAGCCGGCGGCGTTGCCGCACCTGCGCCTGGACACCGCCGCGCTGCAGGCAGCACTGGAAGCAGGTGCTGCAAGTTTCAGGGCTTTCTTCAAGCTTTCAAGCATATTGGCTTTCAGTGAAAGGGGCAGATCGATGACAGCACGAAGTCGGTTCAGCTTGAATGATGGTGGCGCTGCGGTCCTGAAGGCGGTGGTGTCTGGGCGCTCCTGCTTTCAGGCAGTGGTGCACTAGCGAAGCCCACAGGTGCAAACGGTCAAGCTTCCTTCTGCACCAGCGCTGGATCTACATCAACGTGTCACGCATGCAGGCCCCGCGGCGGCGCCGACGAGGGTGTTCCTGTCGGCCGCAACTCTGGTGGTGGTTCCCTCGCCGCTCATCGGGCACTGGATGCACCAGCTTGCGACGCACACACGCGGCGGCATGCTGCGGGTCGCTGTGCTCGGCGAGGTGCGCTGCAAACTTGAAAAACGCAATTCAAGATCGGGTGCCGAAATAGAACATGAACTTTTGCCAGGGGTAACATTCCGTTACCAACGAGTCAGAAGACGAAAAATGGATGGTAGCATCACCTCATATGCGAAGTGTCATTCGGGATGGACTTGGACACATTGACTCCGTGTTGTGTGTGCAGGCACCGCAAAGGAGGCAGTTCCGCAGGCGCAGGCGTGAGGCCAATGCGGTGCTGACCACCTTCATGCGGCTTGGACAAAAGTTGAAGCCTACAGCAATCCGACGATGTAAAGTCGTTCATGCAGGGCATCACACAGGCGGCGCCGCAGGTGCTCGCGTGGGAGCAAAATATGTGCTGCTGACGACATCCGGTTTGTTCCTAGGAACCTCAAATCACACAAACATGCTTCTATGCCGCAGGGCACCGCAAAGGAGGCGGCGCCGCAGGCGCTGGCGTGGGATCATGACGTGGTGCTGACCACCTTCACGCGGCTCAGCGGCGAGTGGGGCGGCAGCGACTCCGGCGCCGCGTCTCCTCTGCGCCAGGTGCCCAGTGAATCTTGGTCATTTCACTCGACGGATGTGAATGCACCTGAAAACCTTGAGGAAGGTGTTCTGCGGCTCAACGGCGACTCAGGCGTCGCCTCGCCACCGCCACAGGTGCCCTCCTGAATCACTTCTTCCACGTGTAGCTGTGAGTGAAACCTTGAGCCAGGTATCATTCGGCTCAGCAGCGGATCCGGCGTCCAGCGAATCTTGGTTGTTTCACTTGGTAGCTGTAGGTTGAAGCCTTGAGCCAGGTGTTGTGCGGCCCAGCTGCTCCGGGGCCGCCTCCCCGCTGCGCCAGGTGCCTGTTGATGCAGCTTTCAATTCATCAGTCTCACATCCAGCTGTGATCTTCAAGTAGGCTGTCATCACGCACCTTGCTGCCGCACGGTTGCCACGGTCTGCAGGTGTGCGCGGCTCGCAACTGTGCACATGGCACTGGCGATTGCACAGACACCTGAGCCGTCAAGAATTGTCAGGCGAAACCCATCGAGCTGCATTCGGGTGCTTGTGTCTTGACGCTGCGTCTTGAGAGTGCCATGTACCCCTGCCAGCCTCACGTAAGCTAGTAGTGAGTCAGGCAGCCGGACATGATACTGTCAAGCAACACACACGTGAACGGTTGCGCCTGGAGCACCTGTCATTGCTGGTGCTCACGCCAGCCATGGGCCGGCCCGCACACATACAAAGTTGCAAGGAGCACCCGTACTGGCGACCTGCATCTTGGTCTAGCGTGGCATCACACAGCTTTCCTGCAATCGTGGCGCTTTTGTTGTGGGTCCTGCTGGACAAGGGCCAGAGTGGTGGGCGGCGCAGCAGTCGTGGGACAAGCTCATCTGCGGTCATGCTGCTGGTGGGCGGCGCGGCGCTGACAAACAAAGTGACGATGGCAGCTAGATCTTGCTGTTTCATCGTTCTCTCTTGTGCCAAATTTCACGTTTGTCTCCGTCCAGGTGCACTGGCTGCGGGTGATCCTGGACGAGGGGCACAAGGTGGGCGGCGCGGCACTGACCAACAAGCTGGCGATGGCTGCCAATCTGCGCGCCGAGCGGCGGTGGGTGGTCACGGGCACGCCAGCACCAGGGGCTGGCGCGGCGGAACTGGCGCGGCTGCACCCGCTGCTCACGTTTCTGCGACACAGGCCGTACGGCGGCGCCGCCGGCAAGCGGCTGTGGGACGTAAGTATCTGTTGTTCACACGCTTGGCCGCAACCGCTGTGGCTGCGCTGGATGAATGGATCAAGGACAGCAGGTCCTGTGATCACTTGCACGAGAGTCCCAAATCAAAACACCATCGCTTCTTGTCGCTCTTGCTGCTGCTGATGAAATCTCGCACGGCGATGCTTGCTGAAGCATGACCAAAGCAATCAGCGTGTGCTACAGGAGGCGGTGCAGAAGCCATTCGAGGCCGGGCGGGCGGAGGGCCGCGACCGACTGATGGTGCTGTTGCGGCAGGTCATGATCCGCGCCGCCAAGTCCGCCATCCGCACCATCCCGCCCTGCACCCGCCAGGTGCTTGTGGCATCTATACATTACACGCAATCCTACCGAGAGTCCTTGTAATTCTGTGGATGCAGGCGCGTGAAGTCATTTCGCATGTCCTGCTCGACTGAGTGTAACGCCAAGCACAGCCTGCATGTCCAGAACGCTTTTGAGGAGGGCTGTTTGAGGAGGGCTGTTCAATTCGCCTTGAACTCGCCAAATCACAGTCGCGCGGGTGGACACTCTGGTTAAGCTGAGCTTCGGCACGTGCAGGTGACGCTGCTGGAGTTTGAGGAGGAGCACGCCCGCAGCTACAACGAGCTGGTGCGATCCGCCGACATTGGCCCTGATGTTCTTGCCACACCTGCTGCAGCATTTGGGCCTGCGGTTCAAGTACAGTCGGAGATGCACGTCGTGTTTTCTTCCTGCGTCTGCGCAGCACATGCCTTCCCAGGTCGAGGAGATAGGTCTTAGCGTGCTGCGGGCGCACTGGGGCGAGGGAGCCCGCAGCAATTCAAAAATGCTGAACCGCGTGGTAATGATTTCCACAAACGGGTGGACGTGATAGGGCTGAACCTGCTGCTGGCAGACTGGGGGGACGAGGACCACCACAAATATATTTCGCAACAAAACACTGTTGACGCTTAGTCAAGCAGCGTCTTTGTCATGTCCATGGAAACAGGTGGAGGTGACAGGGCTCAACCTGCTGCTGGCGGACTGGGGGGACGAGGAACCCCACAAATATATTCCGCAACAAAACACTGTTGACGCGTTGTCGAGCAGAGTCTTTGTCATGTCCATGGAAACAGGTGGAGGTGATAGGGCTCAACCTGCTGCTGGCGGACTGGGGGGACGAGGACCACCACGAGTCCATCCTGGCGGAACGCAACTCCAAGTGGGGCCGCGAGTACCTCACCAACGTCAAGTGCGTCTGGAAAGAACGTCAACATCACATCGTTTCTAGTCGTAAGAAGGCTGTTTGCAGCAGCAAACGCAATCCTGAGGCGCAGCTCCAATTGGGGCCGCGAGCACCTCACCAGCGTCAAGTGCGTGCCCGGCAGCCTCTCGCAGCGGCTTGCAACTTTGCAGGCGACTCCTGCCAGTGGTCAGCGGAGCCGGCTGTCAGGCGTGCCAGTAGGCGGTAGCAGTCTCCATGCTGGCTGCCTCCACCCCTGGAACACCGCAGTCTCTGCAAGCCGGCCGCCAGCTAAATCCCAACCCAGCATACGAATATATGATCGCCCGGAACGAATACATCATCGTGTCTGGAGCTCTGCATGGCCTGTCTGTGCGCGTGTCACTCTGGTGGCGTTCAATCTTTGCCGCCTGCCAGCCAGGCCAGCATGAGTCCTGCCCATAGACAACCCGGGAGCGTGTCATGCTGCTGGAAAATTGGTCTCTCCAGTGACGGCCGCCCATGTGTCTTGCCACCGGAGCACCATCGGCCTGTGGCTATCATTTCATCCAAAAGACAGTCTGCCCGGAAGCACTCTCTAAGCCGTCTGTCTCAACGCAGTCGTTCCGTTGCGCACAGGCTGTCTTGCTCCATGGCAGGACACCAGAACTCCGGGGGGCCTGATAAAAATTCTAAATGGCAGAACAATTGTTGGCAGAACACCATACCCTCCAAACCGATCATGTTTCGACTCGCTGCCCAGGCTGTCGTGCTGCGTGGCGGGCAACCAGCATCTGACGCCGGTTGAGCCGCACCTCAGGGAAACCCTCGAGCTTCTGGCAGACCGCCTGGCACTGCCGATGCCGGAGGCCGCGTCGCCGCCGTGGCTGCCGCCCCGGCACCCGCTGAGCCGTGTGGAGGTGGCTGGACAGACTCCAAAACCCTAAAATGCTGATATGACTTTCTTTGTTTGCCTTTCTTTGCTTGTCTTTCTTTCTCCCGACACTTGCCTTGCCACCCTGCCCTGCAACCTGTTGACAGGTTGCCAAACTGCTGAGCAGCCACCGCCGCCAAAGTCGACTTTCAATTAGGCATGCAGCAATTAATGAGCTCTTGTGCGCGGCTCATACATAATCTGATACGAGTTCTCTACAGTTCGACAGCTCAGACAGTAACGATGTCCTGTGGAGGTGGCGCTGCGGCATGGCGGCTCCTGCGACGTGTGCGGCGTGTTGGCGCGGCTGCTGGTTGTGACCCCCTGCGCGCACCTGCTGTGCGTCGCCTGTGCCCGCGCCGACAGGTGAACAATCTGCTGGTGCACTGTGCATGCCATGCCAGAGGTGATACAACCTGCAACAAACGACTTGCGCCAAAGATCTGGCGCCCATTACCCCTGGCAGACATCGCTGCTCATGGTGTTGGTGCGCGTCGTTCATCAAGAGCACTGCCGGCAGCAAGGACCGCTGCTCACGCAGTATAAACATTATTCACGTGCGCATTCTCGTGCGTGTGATACTCAGTTTGCCTCTGACCGGAGTTCCCGCTGCCACCGCGCTGGGACACCCGGTGGAATAGTGCCGAGATGCGCACAGCATCCCGGCAGGGGCGGACCCGGCGCGGCTGGAGACCCGCAACCTGTGCTCCTAGTGAATGAAAACCTTGCCCCTTGGCACAGGGAGGCGTGCCCGGTGGGCGGTTGCGGCAAGGCATACACCATGCAGGCAGTGGCCGACCCGGCGCGGCTGAAGACCAACCCGCGACCAAAGTGGCCGGTGCCCGAGGAGGTCATCGAGTGGCAGCCCTCCTACGTGCAGCGCGGTGCGCAAATTTCGTTCAACATTCAATATGTTCACAGAAATAGTTACATGGTAGCGGCTGACAATCGGTGCCGAAGGAGTTCATCAAGTGGCAGCCCCTCGTCGTGCAGCGCGGTGCACAGATACTTCGTATTCATTTTGGCCTGTTAACATCTGCCAGAAAGCGCTGCAAACAGGCCCGACAGTGGAGACCGAATGCGTGCTTGCAGGCGCCGTGGGGCTGAGCGGCGGAGAGTGGTCCGCCAACTGGCAGGTCACGCGCTCCACAAAGTGTGCGTACCTGCTGGGGCGGCTTCGCGCCATTGGCGCCGCGCCGCCGCGGCCGGCGGCGCCACACGCAGCAGCAGAGGCAGCGGCAGGAGCAGACATGGGCGACATCTCCGCCGCAGAGCCAGCGGCGGGCGGCGCGGCGGGCGCGGAGGCGGCTGCGGCAGACGGCGTGGCAGCCGGGGCGGCGTTCAGCGTCGCTGCGGCGGCGGCGGCCGGCGACGAAGCAGTGTCATCCGGGGCGCCCACCGCGGCGTCGCCGGCGGCTGCAGAGGGCGCCGCAGAGCAGGCGCCGATCAAGGCGCGGCGTGTTTCTGCCTTCTGCTGCCTGCTCTCCTGGTGGCCTTTTGATGCCAAGCCGGGTGGTTGGGTGACGCGAGCTACCGGTGCCACATTCCGTCACAACGTGATCATGCTTTGTTGGATAGGGCGTGCCCACAGCATGCATCCAAACCTGCATGCGCTGGCAAGACTCTAAATTTAGAAACTCGTTCCCTTTGTGCCTGCAGGCTATCGTCTTCAGTCAGTTCTGGATGCACCTGCAGCTGATTGCCGCGACGCTCACGGCCGGCGGCTGTCGCTTCGCGATGCTGCAAGCGCACCTGAAACCCGACGCCAAGGCGCAGGCGCTGCAGTGTTTCCAAGACGACCCGGCCTGCAGTGAGCTCCCCTGCCTGAAATCTCGAAGAACATAGCGCCGAACACCTAGGCAGAAGCACTGCAGCGCTTCCAGGGCGACCTGTCCTGCAGTGATTCGCCGGTCTGTATTCCCTCAAAACCATGACACCTTGAGAACCGTGGCGCTGCAGCGTTTTCAGGACGACCTGTGCTGCAGTGAGCCCTCCACCCTGCAGTGAGCCCTCCACCCTGCACAGGCAGAGCAGCCGTCGGCGCTGGTCTAGACCTGGAGGCACCTCACTATGTTTGGGGATGTGGGGATTTTGAGACATTTCAGGGAGCGCTTGTGTTCCACACAAGACTGGCAGAGACGCTGTCTCGCACTGTCCGCACGGCTTCTCCGGCCGTCTCCATTCGATGCAGAGCATTGGACCCAACGCTGCAGCCGCCCAGGCAATGGCAATTTCCCCAAAATGCTCGCCTGCCCCGTTGCTCCCTGCAGCAGCAACATCAGAGTGTGCAGGTCTGCGCACCTTGTGCTGCCTTCCACTGTTTCGAGTGACCCTGCACGTGATTTGGTGCAGCGGTGCTGGTGATGGACGACACGGGATCCGTCGGCTTGGACCTGTCTTTCGTGTCCGCCGTCTTCCTCATGGAGCCGCTGTCAGACCCAGCGCTGGAGGCGCAGGTGGTGGCGCGCGCCCACCGCATGGGCGCGGCGCGGCCCATCAACGTGGAGACGCTCGTCATGAAGGTGGGAACATCGAGCTTATAACCACTTGAGTTACTCAGTGGAAACGAGCCGGAGGTGCAGGTGGTGGCGCGCGCCCACCGCATGGGCGCCACAAGGCCCGTAAACGTGAAGACGCTCATCATGAAGGTAGGACACTGTACCTTCAACACTTGCTTTACTTGGAAAGCACTGCAGGCTCAGGTGGTGGCGTGCACACTGCATGGGCGCGTCGTAAAGACGCTTGTCACGAAGGTGCGCTAACGAAAACGTTGTCTCGCTGCTTGTGTTGCAGTTGCGAAAGACAATTGGCAGAGTGGCGCGCGCGCCCACCGCATGAACGCCGTGCAGCTGATCAGCGTGGAGGCGCTCAAAATGAAGCTGAAGGGAAAGGTCCTCCGCCCAAGTAGCACGTTCCTGTGCACACCCAATAGTAGTTATTGGCAATGGAATCTGGTAGATGTGGAACTTGGTAGATAGTGGCAATGGAGCACACAGGAGCCCTGGTTCGCAGTGCACCACTAACCCGGCTACGATGGAAAACATGCAGGGCACAGCAGAGGAGGACATCCTGGGGGCGGCGGTGGCGGCCGCAGGCGGCGGCCAGGCGGAGGCGCCGCCGAGGCCAGCGGGCGATGCGCGCCGCTCGCGCAACGCGCTGTTCCGGGCGCTGCACCGCTGCACCGGCGTGCGCCCCGGCGGCAGAATCGTGGCGGCTGGCAGCTGACCCCCGGGGCGGGGGAGTAGCATACTGCCAGCTGCGGCTTCAACCGCCGACTGCAGCTGCCGCGCACCGGCTGCCAGGGCTTGCTGAGGACATGTAGAGGAAAAGTTGGTGGAAGCAAGTGGTGTTCAACACCGTACTGACGGCAGTTGAGACGCACTGTCGTTTGCACACCCAGTTTCCGGCAAAGCGACGTTTGCACATGAAGACTCTTCATGTAGACAGTGCGGGTGTTGTAAAGAGTTTCGTTCAGTCCACCATCGATCACGTGCTGTTGTATTGTACCGCTGCAACCCTGTATGTATGTTGATGCTGCCTAGGATTCAGGCCACAGCTGTGTGACAAGGAATTCGAGCATTCCGATTTCAGGAGCCTTCTGTGTCCATGGAACGCCATCACGACTTTAATGTGAACGTTGTCTCGTCAGAATCATTGTCTGACCAGAGTCCAGCGCCTTCTGCCTACTTAACTGACGCACCAGGCGATGCCTGGCAGCGCACATTGCCGAGTCAATGAATGTCTCTCAAACCCCAACGGCTGTTACCTAGACCGTCAACCCTTGCGCACTTTGTTGCTTGTCTGTCTGGTGTCACATCCTGGAGAGATACTGCAGCACGGTGTGTCCATGATAGCAGCGGCCAGGTGCCAACGACTGCCTGAGCGCATGCAGCACGTATTTTCTGTCATTGTCAGGAGCGCCATTTGGCGTCTGCCAGCCCCTGGGATGGGGATGGTTCTGCAGGCGCTGCATCCGCTGCTGGCGGCCCGCTAGATCTCACGATGCCGCCGAACGCGCGATACTGCCATATGCGCAATGCCGCGCTGGGTCCTCAGCCGCCGTCGGGGTGGCCGCCCGGCGCGCCTTCGATGGCCGAGTCGTTAAGGGCGCACGCCACCACCGCCTGCGCACCATTAGAGCGCGCCTGAGTCTCGCTTAAGTTTGGATCACCATGGCGTCCAATGACGCCCGCCTTGCCGGTACGCAAGCAGATGGCGTCGCTGCAGGCCTGTAGCCCGAAGAAAGAGCTAAGACACGGAACCAACGTGGGCAGAGCTGAATCAATGGACGGTGCCCACTTTGTGATGGCCGGGGTAGCTGCGGATAGCGTCGCTGCTGGACAGTCCCACTGGCGCAGAGTGAACTGTGGGACCTGGAAACGACACGAATTGCAAGCCAAACCTTGTGGTGGCCGCTGTAGACGCGGATGGCATCGCCAGAGGACAGGTCCCAAAGGCGGGCGGTGCAGTCGGAGGAGGCGGTCACAAGGTACGCCGCGTCGACGCTGAACACGCAGTCCCACACCCACTTGCCGTGCCCTGCGAGAAGAGCCAATTGAGGAACTGGCTCAAACGTCAACTCACGGCATAGTAACAAGTCTTGTTACCATGCAGAATTCATCGACTAACAATGACGAGGTTGGCCGCGTCCATGCTCAACATGCTATCCCAGATCCATGTGGAGTGCCCTATGCAGGGGAGTCCACCATGATTAGAGACTCAGCCCTAACCCCCACTGGAGTGCACTGCGGCTGTAGAAGCTGACAGCTGACAAAACGCATAACGCTGTGATATCAATCATCGCATGCCAGGCGGCAAAGCTCGGCAGCTTCGAAGAACCCACTTGTCGAAGCTGAAACCCTGGAGGCTGGAAGCCTGCACCTAGCATGTCATGGGAATGCGCATACCTGTCAGCGTGCGATCGAGCGTGAAGCCGTCCACGTTCCACAGCTTGATGGTTTTGTCGGAGCTGACCGTCGCCAGCTGCCGCATGTCCGGGCTCAGCAGGCACTTGAGCACGTACCCTGCAGCAGGAGACGGCAACAGAGTCGTGACCACACTGCCTGTGCACGAGAAATGCTTTTGTCGGTGCTGAGGCTCACCAGCTGCAGCGCGTGGCTTTGTACAGGCGTGCACCCTGTACAAAGGGCACCCTGCCGGGCCCAGAGCCACAAGTTACAGACGGTAAAGGCAAGGCAAGAGCCGCTTTGAATTGGGGCTACTGGGGCATTGTGCAGCGACCGCAGAGTCCGTAGCTGGCCCCCCCTGGTGAATCTCTGCTGCTTGCAGCAGAGGATATGGACATCACCACACTGTAGGTGCTGCTGCACAGACAGCCATATGTCGGAACCACTTTTGTGTCCAAAACCGAGCGACAGCTGCCCAAGAGAGCACAGCTGCAGCAGAACCGGCATGCGCAGCCCCCTGACTTCAGTGGCTATGGCAGGCTTCCGTCAGGGTGTAAATCTCAAGAAGCCAGTGCACATCATGAGGGCAGCGGGGCCAGTATCTACGTGCGACATACGCCTACGGGCCACGCTCTGCTGTGCACTTTTTGTCATGATTTCGCGACAAAGAGTGTACCACAGCTTGTGCAGCGGCTTGAGGCGGGTGGTGACGCTGGCGGAACGCAGGCTTAAAACACGTGGATCAGGAAGACTTTGACATCAACAACCCACCCTGGTGCGCCCGCAGCTTGTGCAGCGGCTCGAAGTGGGTGGTGACGCTGGCGCCGCGCAGCATGCGCCACACGTAGGCGGTGCCCGCGTTGTTGGCCGCCACCACCATGCTGCCGTCCAGCGCCACCGACAGGCTCCTGCAGATGGTGAGAAGCACATTCGAAAAAGCGAAAGCATCTATGTAGGACAGCGCTGTGCCCGTGTTGTTGGCCGCCACCACCATGCTGCTATCCAGCGCGACCGACGGGCTTCTGTGAGCATGCAAGGTAAGATAGGCAACACACATGTCTGCAGCATTGAGCAGCGCATGCTGGCAGTGCCCGCGTGTCTGGCCGCCACCACCATCAACCCGGCTACCGCCACCGGCAGGATCCTGCGGGTGTCCGAAAGCGTTCATGGTGCCAAGAAACATGATGTTGCAGCGCCGCGCACGCCGTGCCCGCGCCGTCATAATGTGCCCACCCAGCACCACCAACAGGTCCTGCAGCATTTAGATGTTGTGCTTACATGTGTGTGGGATGTCAGGCGCCTGCCCGGTCCTGCTTCAGCTGAGGCTCAGCTGGAGCCGAGGCATCGTCAAGTCGCACTGCCAGCCCATTCTAAGGCTTTCAAAGGTCAAGAAGAAGCCAAGCGCCTGCCGAACGTGCAAGCAGGCAGCCCACACGCACAGTCGGGCAGGCGCCGGGGTCTGTGGCCGCCTTGGAAAGCAGATCGATGCTTGCCTGGCGAAAAGGGCACACCCAACCAACAAGGCCAAGCGCACCAGACACGAATCCTCCTGCTGCTTTTATTTCTGCTGGTATAGGTTACAGAGAATGCCGAAAATGCCGCACATCACAGGCGTGCCCACCTCGGGCATCAGCTCGCAGGAGCAGGTGCCGGCCGCCGGTCCTACACCACGACAACGGCACATATTTTGAGCTTGCCACCAGCTGCCAATCAGCTGTGGCAACTCTGTCATTACCGGGGTTCACATTTAAGGCGCACCTGACGGGGGTGCCGACCTCGGGCACCAGCTCGCAGGAGCAGGCGCCGGCAGTCAAGTCCCACACCCGGATGTTGCCCGCCGCGTCGCCTGCAGGCGCAACACACACAGAACTGCCCGTAAGCTGGCCTGTTCCTGCCAGCTTTTATCAACGCTGTGGTCTGTATTAATGTCGAGAATGCTGCCCGCTCTGCTGCTGGACACGGCCGGCTATTGGAGGCTTGCAGCCCATTCGCGAACATGATGCCATGTCCATACTCTGCTCCCATATGTTTGCATGAGTGCTTCCGGCCAAGCATCCGGTCGCCCTGTTTGGAGTGCAGCACTGCGCGGTTGACCGACGCGACCGCACCTGCAGTACGCTGCTCGAACATCAGAAAGAGTGCTCCTACTTAGCGAGCATGACTCGGACAGCGCACCCGAGATGAGCTCCCCCTGGTTGGGGTGCAGCACAGCGCAATTGACGGGAGCGCGACTCTCGTACTCGCGCTGGCACCCCCGAGCGCGCACGTCCCACACCTTCACCGTGCCGTCCTCGCTGGCCGTCCACATCCACTTCGAGTGCTTCTCGAAGCCCACCGCTGCGGCAAAAGAGTGATCAGACATTAGGAGTTGTCGCAGCGGGATGACACAGGGGAGAGAGGATGCAGCCGGCCTACCCCTGATGGCCATTGGCGTGGAGCCCCTTCTCGAGCTGACGCCTCCAACAATATCTCGCTTCGCTCAAATGTGGAGTGTCAGCTGATGCACCAGACCGGATGGCTCACCGGTGACATTGCCGGTGTGGCCGTCGAAGCTGTGGATGGGCTGCGCGGCGCCGCCCGCAACCTCAAAGATTTTCACAGCGGGGTTGCCCGCCGCCGCCAGCAGCTGCTTGTCGGCGGTGATTTCCAACTTGTTTACCTGCCGCACCGGTTGTCAAGAGCCTCAGGAGATGACAATGGGCAATGTTGGATGCCAATATTGGGTGCGTCAGGATGTGGAGAATGCCGTTGTCCGCACGGCGTAGACAACGGAAGCAGGATAGCAGGCAGCGCCGGCCAGGACGGTGCCCACCTGGGAGTCTGCGAACTGGAGCGTGCGGTAGCAGATGCCGCTCGTCGCCTCCCAAAACCTGCAGCAAGACCAGTTTGGCTTGGTGTCTCCGCGCACATACTGGCCGGCCGTGCACGACCAATGCCCAACCCATCCTTGACGTTTGCGGCTGCAGGAAAGAGCGGTTCACATGCATGAGATGAAATAGAATCATTTTTAAGCAAACCAATGCTGCAGGAAGCTTGCCTGATGGTGTGGTCATAGCCCGCAGTCGCAAGCACCACTGATGAACCCATGCCGGGATCAGCATGCTTCCCTGTATATGCTGTTCCTCATCTTCGCACTCTACATCATGCACCAGCGATCATGCACGCCCATCGCGACCACCTCAGTCTCTGCGTCGAAAAGGGCAATGCGCACGATCCGAGGTGGCTTGCCAAGCCTAAAGCTTGCTGCAGCTGCCGTGCAGTAGTGCTGGAGTTCAGTCCTTGCGATCGCTGCGTTGAGGTGCAACTAAGCTGAACTGTACAGAACGCGAACTGCACCTGCCATGTGACGGGAAGCAGCGGCAGGACGGACCATCTTCTATATGCCGCGGAAATGCAGGCGGGGAGAAACTCTTAGCAGGGGACACCACCGCATTGCACGTGATTTGGTGCGCAGGCACACGCAGAAGACAAAGAAACAGGTAGATGAACCCTGATGAAAGAATTTCGCAGAGTCCTCCTAAATCTCGCCACGATCCGACCCGCGCGCAACAAGTTGTTGAACACATGGCTCAAGCCTGGTGCATCACACGGGACCGCGCTGCGACATCAGCTGCGCGGCGTCGGAGGCGCGCGCCTGCCTTCCGCACCACCACGCTGAGGTACAGGCACCACACTTCGAATGAAAGGGCCCCGGACGTCGCTTCAGATTCGGCAACTTTCAACTTCCCACGCCGCTGGTGTCGCGCTATGCTCCGCGCTGCGACATGAGCTGCGCGGTGTCGGAGGTGCTCCCCTTGCGCACCACGACGCTGAGGTACAGGTGCACCGGGCAGCCGAGCTCGCGCTGCAGCGCCTGCCGCGCATTGATGCCCACCTGCCCGACGACCTCCCCTTTCGTGCCAACCAGAATTGCGCGCACCTGCGAAAACAGGCAAGAGCGATATTTCGGGTGTTATCTTGGTAGGGCATTCTTTGCAGCACCTGCCGCGCGTTGATTGCCATCTGCCCGATGACCTCCCTCTTGGTACCCACCAGGATGGCACGCACCTGCGAAATGGGATAAGGAAAAGCGCGATGGTTTCAATTGGCTGCCCACCAGTATGGCGCGCACCTGCAGATGCCAAGGTGTTGTCGGACTAAATTCGCAAGAAGCTGCATACATATAAGCTGCAGGCGGTCGACGAGCGGGAAAGCGCCGCCGGCAGCAACCCGAAGGGTGCAGCTTTGGCGGCACTGGGGCTGGCCCTGTTGGGCACATCCGAACTCAGTCTGCATCTGACGCTGTCGAGACGACATCAACCAAGGGGATCGCGCTGCTGAAGTCAATCGACGCACCGACTCGGAGCGCACGAAGATGGTCTGCTTCAGCAGCAGGGCGCCATTGGCCGCGAATTTCCGCGCCTCTGTCGCCACCGGCTGTAATTCATAAGGCAGCTCTCCGGACAGTCGCCGGAACAGCTGCTCCTTGACCATTTCCACGCCCAAATCGGCAGCTGCCGCGACGCGGTCGTCACTGAAGCCGTCCGGCAGCCACTCCGATGGTTGAGCGCTGTGCAATTAAAGGGCTTCGAAATCAGGAACATTGTCCTGGGTTTAGGATTAGACGATGAAAAGTGTCGCTGAAGCCATCCGGTTCTCAAACGCTGTGGCGCCCCAGTACCAAATAATCTAGGGTTTATTCAAATGACGATTAAAGAAACTTACTAAAACTTGCGTATACTCATATCAGATGGTCAGGAACACTAGCGCCAGAGAAGTGCGGCGGTACGGCAGCCATTCCAATGGCGCAGCGCTGCGCGATCAATGGTGGCAGCGCACCCACGAGCATCGCCGCGCAGCCACGAGCGCAGTGCGAAGTGCTGCCTGATGGTCATGTGCTGCAGAGCCACTGCTGAAAGGCTGAGACGAGCATCTAGACATTTGCAATCCTGATCACCTGCTGAAGAGGTACTGCCGCAGCTCCTCCACGCCACGACTGTGCAGCGCCGACGTCATGAACACCTCGTCGATCGCACCGCCTGCGGTCGCGCATTGAGCAGCTCGGCGGCTGGTGGAAACCCCTAAACCCTGTAGCCGGATGCGCCGGCGGGGTGCAGCTGCGGCATGTCGAGGCAGACAGCACCGTATGTGCAGCTACGGGCATGCATGAATGTGAAGGCGCCTGTGCAGACGTTGCACGGACGGCTGTCAGAAGGTGCACACGGGTGTGGGCAGCGCATTTCCCTTCAGCGGCTGGCATCTGCATGAGAATGCCCACCTGCTGCCTGTGTGAGGTTTTCCGCCAGCTGCAGCAGCCGCCGCGGCTCCACCACCAGGTCCACCTCGACATGACAAATTCATACTTTTAAAGTGTCTACAACTTGGCACTCCAAGCACACATTCGAGCAAAACCAGAACGGAAGAGGGTTGGGGGCTGTGAAGTTGATACTGGGCCGGCTGTTCAATTGCAAAATCCCCTGCCACGCTAACGGAAAGCTAATGAACAAGGAAAGGAGAAAGAAACAGGAAAAATAGCCACCTTATTCAGCACCAGCGCCGCCGAGAAACCGCCGCGCCGCCCGCCGCTGTAGTTGTGATCATCCCCAGGCGCCGCGTCGGCGCCAGCACCGCCCCGCCACTGCTGCTGCGGCTCCGCTGATGCCGAGTGAGTTGCGCCGTCGGCGGCGCGCGCCCCCGCCCACCGTTCCTCTAGCTGCTCCGCCAGCCGCACCACCCGCGGGTCAGGGTGGCCCAGCTGTGTCATGGGAAATTAGAAGTCTTTAGTAACAGTCTTATTACTCGCTTGAAACAGGATGCACATGGAAATGACTGTCTGCCGAGCTGCAGCAGCCAGCGCTCCTGAAGCTGCTCCGCCAGCCGCACCCCCGCGGGTTGGGCTGCCCCAGCTGCGATGGAAGGAAAGGAGCGGGTTCGTAACTGCTGCTTTTAATGTTGAGCAGCGTTTGAGGCGGCGCCCGCCGCCCAGTGCTCCTGCAGCTGCTGTGCCAGCCGCACCACCGGCGGGTCGGGGTGACCCAGCTGCGCCGAGATGTACATGCCGTATTGATTGGCTGAGCTGCTGAATTAGATCGGTTGATGGTCGCTGTCTGCCGAATCACAGCAGCTGGTGCAGGTACAGGTGCATGCTTCAGGCATGCAGACAGATTGACAGTTTGCCACATCGTTCCAAGAGCATCTAACAGCCAAGGGAGCGTCCACTGCAGACTCGGTAGATATATTCCTTGTGTGAACGAGAGGACATTCCCCCACTTGACATTTTGGCGTCCATGGGAAGAGCACGGCACCGCACACGCCACAGAACCGGATGGTCAAAAACCATGGGAGGTCATTCCTGCGCAGAGCAGGCACTGTGTCTCACCTGGCGCTACGCGTCAACCAGGAACAGCACGGCGCCACACGCCACAGTGCTGCGCCACCTGCCGCCCTGCACACGCGCGCCCCACTTCCTCCACGTGATCACGAAACATCAGCACTGCTGCTCACCTGCCGCTCGGCGTCAACCAGGAATAGCACGGCGCCGCAGTGCTGCGCCACCTGCCAGGCGCCCTGCACGCGCGCGCCCTGCTCGCGACCCTTTGCCGCGCTGATCACTCCCGGCGTGTCGTACACCGCCACCTGGAAGCAGACGACAGGTTGCGTCCTATAATACGATTGTTAAATATACTTCACTTCTGTTGTTGAAATGATGGCGCTGGGCTGATCACCCCCGGCGTCTCGTACACCGCCACCTGGCCACAACCCTGATCCTATTTCGTGAGCCCTCATTGTGACACCGGTGGGTTTCTTCAGACATGGCACGGCGCTCCCCACACCAAGCGCATCGCCAGCCGCGCCTCAGATTTTGCACTGATGCAGTGCGAGACGGCCGCACTCCTGTTACTTTGAGCTAGAATGACGGAGCCGGATGCCAGCCCCGCAGATGACATCAAGATGCAACAAAAGAGATCAGGACCCCACCTGCGTCGCGCCGCCGTCAGTGAATGTCGCCAGCCGTGACTCCGAGGTGGTATTGGTGCGGTGCGAGACGGCGGCCACCTTGCGTCCCGCCAGCGCATTGGTCAGGCTGGACTTGCCGGCGTTGGGCGCGCCCACGATGCCCACCTGCAGCAGCCGCCGCCTCGACGCCGCCACTGCGGTGCCACCGGCCTCGTCCACCGCACCGCCGCCTGCGGCCAAAATGCGACATTCGGCGATTGGCACATGGCAGGGGGCAGTGGATGTCCACAGTTCAAACGCACATTATCGATAGTTGATGTGTTCCTCAAGTTGTATCAGGTCAAGAGTGTTTGCGGCTGCAGCTTGCAGACATGCAGCGACGTCGCTTGCGAGGTACCTGGCAAGTGGGGTGACATGCGCTCGTCGTGCTGGAGGACTGACACGGCACTTTGCTGGTCATCAGAGTCTGGTTTGCCGTCGTAAGCGGCCGGCACGCCGCTGAATCCACGCCACTGGCCGACTGGAGCAGCCTGGTAGGGTGGGCATCCTGGCTGCACCGTCGAGGCTGCATTACTGACCGCCGGCGCCCGTGGTGCAGCTGAAATCAGTGTTGACTCATAGCGCAGCTGACTGACGATGCCCAGCCACACCGCCCGACTGGACGCCCGGCAGCAGCCATCTTGAAGTCGGCGAAGCATTTCGAAGGTGCTGATCCAGTGCAACCGACCTCTGAGGCTTTCGGTTTGCAAATGCAACGTCACATGAGAGTATGTTGAAATTGATAGCGCAGCTGTCTGGGTGCCTGCATTTCAGTTCTGCTGCAGCACGTGCGCAGGTCTAAGGGAAGTGCAGTGTGAGCCGGAAGTCCGAGACTCGTAAAAAAAGGCAAAAAAAGGCAAAAAAAGGCGGTGTCGTGTCGATCTGGCGGAGCCATCTGGCCTGCATGTCATCGGCGCGGCACATCACCGTCGCGCCCTTCCTCGCTGGCATGCACCGAGTGGAAATTCGGACTCGGTTACAACTCCAGGTGCACGCTGGCGCAGATGAAGCCTGCCGCTACCGCGGTGGAGAATGTGTGGCTGTGGTGCTCTGAATCCCGTACGCTTGGAGTGTAGATGGTAAGGTTGCAACACCTCTGAGACGTACGGATGCAAAATGAGGTGGTTGCTTCACGAGTCCGACGCAGAGCCACCCGTCCTGTTGTCACTACACCACCGCTCTGAAAGTAAAGAGGTTGAGCAAGCAATGCGCCGTCAAATTGCTTGCGCAGGCAGCACAATGCTGCAACTCATATGGTTGAAAAGATAATGTACACTAATACATGTCACACGCTGAGGTTGGCGATGTACGCCAGCAGGTAATACCGTTCGACTACGAAGAACTAAAGCGCCGTGGTGGGATGGCTGCTGCTGCTTCCGTTTGGTCCCGCACCTTTCAACGGTCCCGCAAACTGCTGCCTCGGCGAAACTGCTGCATGTATTTCCATAAAGAATGGCACGTGACCCTCGACCTGTACTCCTAGCGCACACAACGACACTCGATCTCCTGTCCGATATTGGTGTACCTCCGCTGCAACCTGCACCATGCTGCATGCAGCAGCAACCCGCGGCGCCCTATTACTAAATGGGGAGCGGCACCTGCCCAGCTCATCGGCCTGACCTGCAGGAGGGTGCCGCATCGCTTTTGCCACGCATTGCGCTGGCGCTGCGGCTGCACACCAGAATGTGCAAGCGGCTCAAGCAGCACTGAAGAAAGTCTGCTGGTCGGCAAGCCTTCAGACGGCCAGGACTGTCTCCGTCCTGTGCGGCGGCGTCTGGGGCCGACTGTGCGGCGGGCTGCCCATGAAGGTCCCGTCCATGAGCCCCTGCACGTCCGGCGCCTGCAGGTGCGAAGGATATTGGTTCAAGACGTCACAGGAGCTGTAAGCGCGTCAAGAAGAACGAAACGTGGTGAATTCCCACATGATGTTCAAGATGCTGGAAGCCTGGCTCAAGCCCGCATGATGTCACAGACGCTGGCAGCCCGGCTCAATCTCCGCAGTCGAGTGCAGTGTCGCCACAAGGCGGCTGCGGGCATCGACAGCAGGCTTGCTGTTGCAGACGCCAGGTTGGCCGAGGAGAGCACAGCACCTGACTCGACTCGGAGGCGTTGCTGCCTGCGTCCCCGCCTGCATCCCAGCTGCCATAGGCGTGCCGGTGCGGGCTGGGCCTGGCCGCCGCGTCGCCGCTGTCGCTGCCGTCAGGGGGCGAGCCCGGCCGCTTCTGCGGGGACGATGCGAAAGGGAATCAGACCCATGCGTTTGCTCCCGAGCTCCAGAGGCCTCACACGATTGGTGCAGCAGCACGGGCGCCACAGGCGGCTGCCAGAGGCAGCAGCATGGCACGGCCGAGTGCAGCTGTGACGCAGACGCACGGCCATGGCACGCGCTGCAGTGCCGTAGTAGGCAGTGATCCTGCATGCAAGCTCCGCCAGCCAGCAGGTCCACCTTCTCAGCACAGCGCCAGAGCCAATGCGGAATGCCCTAGATCACCAACGAGGGAGTCGACCGTCAACTGTCCATGATCGCACCTTCTTGCTGGGCGTCAGGAAGATGGCCGATCCAGCGGACGCGCTCTCCGCCTCTGACGGCGGCGGCACGTTCCCAGACGCGTCCGACGCCGGCGCCAGCGGGTGGCGCTCGCCAGCCGTCCCATTGCCAGCAGCCCTGCACATTTGCGAAGTGTTCTGGATTCAGGCGGGAACTTGGGCAGGATGAAGGTGACACGACAGTGCAGCACCCTTTCGGCATGCGGTAGCAGTAAAGCTGAGGTGCGCAGCAGCCTCAGGACAAATTATATGACGCATGCTTTTTCCATTTAAAACGGCTGCGCATGCCAGACACAGCGATGGCCCGCGCATTTGATCTCGCTCTCTTCTGCCAGACCACAGGATGTCTCAAGAGAGGGCCACGAGAATGTCCTGCTCTGCATGCTGAGGCGGCTCACGTGTCCTCCGACGCCGGCGAGAGGCCCAGCTTCTCCATAGCGTACTGCGCTGCGGTCGTGTTGCCGCCCGGCAGGTGCGCCAGCGTCTGGCGCGCCCGCTCCGTCGCCGCCTCTGCAGCTGCCGCCGCGTCCGCATTGAGATCGGCCTCCTCCTGCGCATCAGAAACAAAGGTCGATCGCGATACTCAGATGAACTCATGCTGGGGAGGCTGTGTCGCCGCGTGCCGCTGCCGCCGCCGCATCGAAGTTGGCCTCCTCCTGCAGGAGAGATTTCGAGCAGAAGGTGGGGCCTCGCCGCAGGAAATGTAGCTTTTAAGCGTGGCATTGCGCCGCCTGGACGCGCCAGGCCAGACAGCAAGCCAGTGATGTCTTTTCTCCGTCGTGACGGCCGCCCAACAGCATCCCATCAGGAGCACGGATAGTGCGAAACTCTCAGATCTGCGCCTGCATTGTGCCATGACCTGCGAAGGCTCCTCCTCCGCCATGAGGTGCGCAATAGACCAGAGAATAGTGGTGCAAACCCCTCTATCCTTAACACGCAGTGGACTTGCTTGCAAGGCAGGCGGCTTCTCTGCCGCCTGCAGCTGAGGCTCCTCTGATGGACCGTCGAGATGGAGTGAATCAGTGGATGATGGTGCAGGCCTTCTTGGTCTATGATGCAGTGCTCTCACCTGCGAGGCGGGCTCGTCATGTGCCTGCGGCTGAACTTCCTCCTCTGGCGCCGCCGCCTCAAGCGCCTGCTGCTGCGGCGACCCCTGCAGCTGCTGGCCGCCCACCTCGCCGCCACCGCGCGGCCCCAGCAGCAGCCGCGCCGCCGACGTCGCCACAAACTTAGTGGATGCAAGTCCGGTGTACGCTGCATGTGGCGGCAGAGGCGGTTGGTGCGGCAGAGGCGGTAAGTGCTTGCATGGGGTGACCCAGTTGCAGGTGCTCAGCTGCAGACATTGTGACAGCATGGTGGCTGCAACATGCTTGGGCAAGTGCTAGCAGCGTCACGAGTTGCAGGGCTTTTTGATGAGTGCAGCGTTCCCAGCCAGTCAGTTTGTGATGTGAGAGATTAAATTTGCAGCGTGCCTGTAATGTAATCTTTGCAAGCCATTGCGACCATCAATGCGCACCCAGGGCGAGCGTAAAGGCTGTGGAGCCGGCGATGCAGGCGCCAACAAACAGCACCACACTGGTGCAGCCCAGCATCACCGCCAGCGTCACGCCTGCGCCCCCACACACAGCTTGACGTTCGAGACATTCCGCTGCCATCAGGAGGCGGCCACCGCTGACCCAATGCCCCCGCAAGGCCCATGCATGCGATTCGACAAAACTGTCCATCAATATCTGTGTGATGCTGTGAACGAATGCATGCAATCACTGCTGTGGTCCACCCACCTCCGAGCACGGACAGGACCAGGATCACGTTTAGAGCCGCCACGGCGATACCCAGTGCGATCGCCGTCGCTACCGCCGCGTAGGTCGAGGCGCACAGCATAACCACTGAAGCAGCCTGCAGGTGCGACATACACTTCATTGGCCGTTATGCGGGATTGAGGGCTTCACATGTAATATAATTCGGTGAATTTGCAGTCAAGGTCACACAGTGAAAATGTCTGGAACAACGTTGTTTTTCCCAGTTAATGCAGAGCGCACCAGCCAGCCCAGGAACGTGTGCGGCTGCAGAGCAGCGGCGTGCCGTTTGAAGAACGCCGCGTCCTTTGGGGTGTTGGTCCTGTAACACGTGCCACTTATGCATGAGTCCTCATTGCGGTCTCAGATGATCAGCTGCTGCAGCTAATGTACGCTTCAGAGCACCGACGCTTCAGCGTATTGCATCTGGACACGCACCGCAGGTCGCAGAACAGCTGGAAGGCTGCTTCGCGCGTGTGCTCCGGGATAAACATCTGCGCAGGACGAGAGTGATGAGTGCATAACATCGTTGCACGATCAACAGGCAGGCAGCACAAGCGTGGGCCTGCCCCAAGAAAGCCAGATCGAGAGCAGCTTCAGCTTGGCTGGTGATGCCAGCATTTTCTGTCAAGCAGCTTGTCTGACGCGCAGTCGACATTGGCACCGGCTATACTGCGAGGCGTGACAGCTCACCTTGGCCGCACGGTCAAAGTAGAAGCTGCGATAGAAACCCCAAATCACTGTGCTCGCAATCATAAAGGCCTGGTGCGCCGTGCCGGCGACAGCCGACATGGCTGCTCCTGCTCCTGTCAAAGCCTGGTTTGGGCCGACGATATGAGGCTGTGTTGGCTTCCGTCTGTCGTGCTCTATCTGTCACCTGCTGACCACCACCTTGATGCTATGTGCAGGCTGCAATCGCAGGCAGAGGTTGGATTGCTTACGATACGCTGAGATTCGTGCGGGAATACGAGGTCGTGCGGTGCCGCAAACGAGAAACTGTATATGAACTGAGAATGAGGTGGAGCGCATCAAGCATTTTGTTCGAAACCCCGCCGAAGAGCTTTCGGCGGCACTGGCGTCCTGCATATTCGCAGGTTCAGAGCTGCAGCTGAAGTGTACGTCAGAAACTCTTGTGTCGCCTTTATAGATGTGCAGCCACGCAGGCGGGCCCGCATACCTAGTCGACCTCAGAGATCAACCGGCTTCACAGGGCACAACAAAAATGGCACAACGCGGCTTCGTCCCGCGCCGAGTGGCTCCTCACAGCCTGCACAGCGGCTGCTTGATCCAGTGCTGCGCATGCACCGCCAGCTTCAGCAGCGACCGGCTGCCCATGGCGCTCCTGGGGCCGGCCGTACTGCGGTGTCGCTGCAGCAGCGGCGCCGGCTGCGCCTGTCGGCACAGCGGCAGCCGCCGCAGCGCCGCCAGCATCGGCGCAGCGCCCGGCACGGCGACATTCCGCACTAGCGGCAGGGGGCTGGAAGTCGCAGCCCACGCCGGCTGAGAGCTGAAGGCGGCGGCATGCACCCACCGTCGCGCGCCGCTGCACCCGGCGCGGCTGACGCTGCTGCCCCATGGCATCCCGCCGCTGCTGCCGCAGGCAAACATGCCGACCCTGCCGGCGCTGCCGGAGACGCCGCCGCGCCAGGCACCGGCAAACGACGAGTACGCCCGCGCTTGGGCGTACTCTGCGCTCGGCAGCGCCGAGGACCCAGAAGGCGGCTGCGCAGCGGAGCTGGATGCCGCTGCCGGCTCGGACCTGCACACATGGACATTACCACACTCGTGAGCACATGCCGGTTGTTGACCCAGAAGCGCCGCGTGTTGACGCGGCTAAGTAGACAGAAGCAAAGTATCTGAGGCTCAATTCCGCAGCAATGTCACAATGGCGCTGCTCTCTCTCACAACACGGTGCACCAGCGTGAGACGGCTGCCAGCGAAGCAGTTTCGCGGTCGCTGCTGCTGTCCTCAGTTCTGGGGGCTTCAATGCCACCGCCGCTGACGCCCTCGTCCGCAGGATCGCCATTGCCGCTGCTGCTGGCTGTGCTGACAGTGCTGACAACGCCATCGCCGCCGCCTTTGCCGCCGGCGGCGGCCTTGCCAGGCGCCACCAGCTTCTTCGGCCGGGGCTTGTTCTGTTGGACGCGCGGCTGCCCTCCCAGCAGCCACTTGTCCCTGCAGAACGCACGGATCCAGCTGTCGCCGTTTACCCCAGCGACGGCATGTGCTGTGCCGCCGCAATTCGCACGGTGTGCACTCCCCTGTTCAGCGCCTGAGCAGGGTCTGGACGGTGCTCTGCAGGCCTCCCCGCATCTGAAAATTGCAAAGGGGCCATCTCGCAGCATCAGATCCGCATGCAGCCCCACCTGGCGACGTGCAGTCGGGGCAGCAGCGGCGAGACGCGCTCCGAGGGCGGCTTCAGCAGCCTCATGCGCGCCCAGCCCGCGTGCCTGCAGTCACAATCTTGCACATTATTCGTAGCACGGCGGGTGGGCTTGACCGCAGACACGAGTATTACCCTGTCAACATGCGCGCAGGACTCTAGCCGCTTCCAGGGCTGGCCGAGGACGGTGTGCCCGCTGCGGCGACCTCACTTCTAGCGAGTCAGACGGCAAAGCGGCTGACCAACGCCTGACCTTGGGTGACAACACCCGTGGCTTGAAAGCCTACCAAGACAAGCCAGACGTAGATCGTCAAGCAGGCGAACGAAGCTCGCCTGTAGCGGGTGGAGGCGCCAAAGTGGTTGAGCGCCGCCTCGTCTTTCGGGTACTCCGCAGCATCCACTGCGGCCTCCAGCTCCGCGAGCGGAAATGGCTCGTATGGGTGCGCGGCCCGCACATGCGCCTGCCGCTGGGTGTCCGCCGCCCTGCAGCAGTATTCAGGTTTGCAACGTCACTCACAGTCCAGGTGCCTGCATCTGGGATTCTCCAGTTCTTTCCTGCCGCTGGGTGTCCGCCGTCCTGCGGCAGATTACGGATCTGCGAAGTCACTGTGGAGCCTCTTGGGAAGGCGTTCTCAGCACTCCCCCAGCCAAGCTGGCGTGGAACCGGACCTCCAGCAGGCCCGCACGGTTGGCGCCCAATCTCAATCCCTAAGTCAGGCACTGCGCAGATGCACCAGCTTTGAGGTATCAGAACACCCACCGCACAGCCTTCTTCGCAGCCGCCACCAAATTCTCCATGTACTCTGAAGATGCCGACCCTGAGGCCAGCGCGCTGCCGCCATTGGCGGCTGCAGCATTGCCGTCGCCGCCGTCTCCAGCTGCGGCGCTGCCCTCAGCTGCCACTTCTGCGGCCTTCATGGCGTACTGCAGCGCCTGCGCCACCCGAAATGTATGATTGTCAAAAAACGTTGTCAACACCCAATATTGCCAAGCTGCCACCTTCGTGAGCAAATCGCAGCGCCTGCACCACGGAGAGATGCCAGAAACCCCACCACAGCGATCGTGGGACCGTCCACCATGAGTCCACCATGAGTCCACACTTGCCAGTTGCAAGGGCTACATGCCGGTAACCGATGACAGGAGCAGCTACGACGTTCTCCAAAGCTGCATCACCGAGCTGCACGGTAAGCCACTTGGATAGGAGCTAGCGTCAGCGGCTCCAATAAGCACAGCGCAAACAATCCAAAAAGGCTCACATTGTTGGCGGCGGCGAGCGTGTCCACGAGCGCCTCGCAGGTGCCGCAGACCTCGTACAGGGGGTATAATGGACTGCCCTCCTGCAGCAGGTGCTTCAGCGCCTCCGGCGCGTGCCCCTGCGACGCCTCACCGCCGGGCAGCATCGCCAGCGCTGTTGCGGCAGGCGTCAGCGGCGCCCCCGCCCGCCGCTTTTTGCGTCCCTGCCGCCCGCCCACCGGCGCCTGCAACAGGGTACGCGGTAAACGGGGCTCATTTGCACTTCACGTTATTGAAAACATGTGATAGCTGCGATTGTCAGTTGCGCCCCCGCACGCTGCTGCTTCCGTCCCTGCCGCCCCCCCACGGCGCCTGTGATCGCGGCGACCAGAGGCGTGAGCTTGGAGATTGCTTTCCGACAGTTGCCAAAGGATCATTTCCCTTCAAGGTGCATCACACAGTATGTGTGTGGTTAAACACAAATGAAACAAGCCGTGCTGGTCATGTGCTGCGTCAACCAGTCGCCGTTGCTCCACGCACTTGACTTTCCTTTGCCAGTGCTGCTCTCATCTGCATGCCAGGCACTGGGGGATTCCTACCTATAATCAATGCCAACTAGGAAGTAGACGCCAGACGTGAGAATAGCACCTGCGACAGGCGCTTGCGGCGGATGGCGGATTGTTTTGCCGTTGCTTCCACCAGCGCGGCCGCCAAAGGCGCCTCGCGCTCATAGGTGAAGCGGTAGTCGGGGCAGTCGGACGTCAGGTACATGTCCAGCACCCACAGCACGCCCTGCATATTGCTTGGATACACCGTGTTGGGGTTTTCAGGGTTCTGCAGGTGGTGCATCGCCAGGTGAACCGGTAGTCGGGGCGGCCGGACATCAGGTACACGTCCAGCACCCACAGCACGCCCTGCGAGGGTCTGCAAACGAGAATGTGAGCGTTTACAGGGTTGCACGCTTGTGAATGAAGCGGTTTTGCTGCTTCCGAAGCAGCACGACCTGTGGCCCGCTGAACAGCATCAGTCAGAGATGGCGGACCCTGCCAGGTCAGAGCGTCGCAGATGCCATGGAGCGTGCATGTTCGGGTGACACGTGCCTTGCATCTGTGAGTCATTCAAGACCCAAACGTGGCTGGGCATGCTGGTGCGCACACATATTGAAGGCGCTATGAAGCATTCTCAGCCTGCAAGCACTCCACGGGGCAGTCATCAGCAAGGGGTCCTCAATCTGGGCATGTTTGTTGTTCGACCACTCACCTGCAAGTACTCCACGGGGTCTGCCGGCAGCAGCTGCCCGGAGACGCTGGTTTCGGATTCCGCAGCGGATTCCGCGTCGCTGCCGCCGGCTTCGGCGTCCGCTTTGCCGTCAACGGCATCTGCTGCGACTGGAGCCCGCTTTGGCGGCGGCGGCGGCGGCAGCACGCCCCGCTTCTCCAGCAGCTTGGCCAGCACGGAGCCGTCGAAAGACACGACGCCCGTGCGCGCGTGCCGCTTCACCAGCGTTCTGTGAAAATGGAAGCAGAAGATACAATGTGACTTAGTGCAAGGAACACAGGCTTCACAGCTGCTTAGCGCCTGTCGCAGTCCAAAGAGACTACGCCCATGCAAGCGCTTCACCAGCGTCCTGCAGCAACATTACAAACCGTTTCACTTGGGCGGCGGCAACTTGTGTCAACTGACGACCGCAGACACGAGATGGGTGTCGAAGGTGTGCTACTTCATGTGCTTCATTCGGGCTTGGCTGATGGAGGTTGGTTCAGTAACAGGCAGCGGTTCACGCCATGGAGGTGCAAAGATATGCAGGGGTTTTGACCACAGTTTGAGCCTCGCCTGAGCTGGGAGCGCTTGGTGGCACGCGGCGACAGGTAACAGCTCCACAGCTTCGCCGGGGGGG